>Ga0172368_10000460_pt1 | contig 58134 bp, 58 predicted proteins | sample Lak11m_FD_114540 | JGI IMG/M metagenome (GOLD analysis project Ga0172368, IMG submission 114540) | Freshwater microbial communities from Kabuno Bay, South-Kivu, Congo - kab_022012_11m | ecosystem: Environmental > Aquatic > Freshwater > Lake | place: Democratic Republic of the Congo: South-Kivu... | reverse complement strand
TTCTGTTTCCTGTTTGCAATCCGCACATGTTGCTTTGTGCATTTCTCTTGGTCCGCTGCTGAATCCTCTGCCGCCACCGCTTCCGCCGCCGCGGAAACCGCCTCTTCTGTCATTATCCATTTATATTTCGTTCCTTTATTTTATAAACCAATTAACCTAAAAAAAAACAGCATTAGATGTTTTTATTCCATCTAATAGTTGCTAAATAAGCCAACCGATTAATTCCGATATTGTCTTTTTCAGCATATAAAGCTTTGCTCGGGATTGGAATTATGATGATGAATAAAAATTAAAAGTGTTAGACAGTCGTTTTATCGAAGAGGAAACTATATATGCTAATCACATAATAATTATTATCATATGAACAAAACAATGATTTTTATCTTAATCATATTACTCTTTGAAATTCCTCTTGCATCAAGTTACACCTCAAACGATATTGAATGGGCGTCTGCCGCAGAAGCCACCCTCTATAAAGGAAATAATTTAACAAATGGACCATATACAGTAGTAGCCGTCCAATTCTCTTCTCCTGTTCCGGGATTTAAAAATTTTAAAAATGAGATCGTTCCGGAAACTCCTGTTAGCCCGATGGTTTATCTAGAGATATATAAGAATGGTGCACTAATGAAAGAGGTCGTCTTAAGCCCTGAAAGCTCAACCGAAATAGATCCTGATTATGAAGTAAAGATCTCATTAACTGATAACCTTCCTGGTACTTCAAGAGAATGGGTCGATGTATACTATAACCCCTGGGCAAAAGTTTCAATTTCATTACGCGGAAAACCTAAACTTGATGTGAAGGTCACAACGGACAAAACCGATTATATCTCAAATACTGATGATATACTTACGGCAACAGTTGAAGTAAAAAATACAGGCGAAGCCGTAGCAAGAGATGTAGAAGTTGACCTGAATCCAGGAGTTTTGCAATTAAGGGGTGGAAGTACTAACCAGTTTCACCAGAATTATCTGGAATTGAAAAAAGGCGAAACACAAAGTTTCCAGACTATCCTCATGGTCCCCAAAGTTGCAGCAGATACAGAATATCTTCTGGGTGTTAAAGCTAAAGGTTATGATGTCAAAAACCTTGAATACCAAGGTTCTGGCTCTTTGGTGGTACCAGTATCACCAAAGGCTTTCTCAACAGGGATCTCGGTTAGCAAGGCTGTAATGAAAATGATGTATCTTAAAGATACAGCTGTCGTCAGAGTTACTATATCTAATGGTGGGGTTTTTGATGTGTATAATGTAAGTGTGACGGACAGCCTGAATGAAAATTTTGAATTGAAATTTGATTCTCCCATGCACTGGGAAATCCCTGTAATTAAATCAGGCCAGGATTGGTGCGCTACATATACCCTGAAACCGCTTGAAACAAGTCTCGAAGGCTTCAATATTTCGGCTGCAAATGCAACATTTAAGATCAATAATAAAGAATATAGTGCTTTTTCGGATTCTCCTTTAATTACAGTAAACGGGCCAAAGATCATTCTTAATAAGACCGTGGATAAACAAACTGTAAATATCAGTGAGGATATAACAGTCACCGTTAGTGTTAATAATGTCGGGAATATGGGGACAAGGATGCAAGTTGTAGATTACCTTCCGGAAAATGTTAGTCTTGTCAGTGGCCAGACTTCAATCGAATCCATATTCCTTGAAGTAAATGATCCTCATGGATTTAGTTATATCATAAGACCGAAAATGAGTGGAAGTATTGAATTACCAGCGGCTACAGCCAATTACATAAGTGTAGAATACAGGGGAACAGTGCGCTCGGCATTGAGTTCTAATAAAACTGTGATCACCATAATTGATCCAAATAAAATAAATACATCTAATAATACCTCAATTAACATATCTACTAACACGTCCGGCACAACTTCTGGATCGTCCCCTCCTGAAGGTCAAATTCCGGTAACATTACCAGATACAACATCTTCAATGGAAACCACACCAGATAAGACATCTGAAAATGCTCCTGAAATTACTCCAACTCCAATAACACCTTTTATTGATACAGGTTTAACAGTCTTTCTGTTGATATTTGCGGCATTTCTCAGGCGAAAATGAACTTCCTTCCCGGAAGCATTTTTATATGACTTCGATGATGCAGTTGGTTCATGAAAGAAATAATTTTTGTGGGACGGTCAAATGTTGGTAAATCCACCCTTATCAGAGCACTGACAGGGATAAAAGTCCCGGTAGGTAAACTTCCAGGGGTAACCAGGAAGCCTCTTCACATACCTTACCAGAAATTCCAGATCACAGATATGCCAGGGTTCGGGTTCATGAGTAAAGTAACAAAAAAAGGTCAGGAAGCAATAAAAGATAATATTGTTCATTATATAGAACAAAATTCTTCCAACATCCAGCTCGCAGTTATGGTCGTAAATACTACATCATTTGCCGAAATAGTGGACAGATGGACACAGAGAAATGAAATACCTGTTGAAGTTGAGCTATTTGAGTTCTTACATGAACTTGATATAGAAGTTATTGTTGCAGCAAATAAGATGGATAAGGTCAAGGACGTCGATGAAACCCTTGATGGGATAGCCCAACGACTGGGAATGTCGCCTCCATGGAAACAATGGATTGATACAATAGTACCCGTAAGCGCAAAAAAGGGAAATATTGGTATATTGAAAGAATTAATACAGAAGAATATGGAAAGAAAAGCTCTTACACCTTAGTCGGCAAAATCAATGGGCATTATTGACGAGATTGCAGACATCAGATATCTTATTTTTTTGAGGGTCAATGCTTGTGATCTTATCGCAACTCAGGATAACGTTCAAAATAACATTGCCACCAATTGATGGTTTTACTGGTTCCTTTTCTATTTTCGCCGGTCGTTCTGGCTTTTCAGTTATTTCAACTACAGGCACTACCTCTTGTGGGGGATCGTTAACAGGAGTAAGAAGAGCTTCAACCTCAGGCTCAATAGTGGGGACCGGTTCCGGGGTAGGTTCAGGAGTGGGCACAGGTGTTGGGGGTGGTTTAATCCGTATTAAAGGTTCCTGGCTTTTTGCGCCAATTTTTGCTCCCCTGTCACCAAGCTCAAAATAATTTGCTTCTGCTGCAGGAAGCCTGAATGACATTTTTGAATCTGATCTGATGGTATAACTGAACTTTACTTCCTTATTTGCTTCCAGATATTCCTCCCGCATTGTGCTACCGCTTAAAAGTGTCACATCATCAGGCACTGTATCTGTAATGTTAACCTTTGAAGGAGTGCTGCCTTTATTCACCGCTAAAATAGTTACGGTCACGGTATCACCTGGGGTGATATCTGAGACATCAGTTTTTTTCGTGATCTCTATCATTGGACCATAGACTATAGTTTCAGGCTTGTTAGACTGGACCATATAATATTCTTTATTTATATTAAACTCAGCTTTTGCTGCGGGGAATACTATTCCATCTTTATCTGCTTCATTGGGTTTTAATATGTATCGAAAAGTCCATTCCCCATTTGCCGGAACATCCACCAACCACTTTAATGAGTTATTGCTTATTTGTTTGAAACTTTTAGGAAGAGTGTCCGAAATGCTCACGTTCTTTAGCTCATAATTAAGTGTGTTTTTGAATGAAAGTGAAACCATATTATAATCTTTCAAATACATTTTGGCGTTTGAACTTTTCCTTAATGTTGGTATTTGCTGGGCAGGCGGGACAATCGAGATCGTCTTTAAAATGGTCCTGTTATATGAAACATCTTTGATATCAAATCCGCTGACATTTGTATATATATTATATTTGGTGAGTTCCGTTATTGCCGGTGTTGAGAAGGTCATTGTTTCGGAAACCTGTCCCCCTTTTATTATTCGGTCATAGTGGAACTTCAAATTACCTCGCAATATGGGAAGTTCCGTGCTTACCTCCAGATCCACATTTAGCATATCGGCAGTTCCAGGATTTTTCACTATGACCTTAACAACGATCTCCGTATTTGGTGCTGAAATATATTCATTATCCATATTTACTGACATGTCAAAACGAGGTATTCCTCTAGGGCTTAATTCCAATTTAACCCAGGGATCATAGCTTTCAAAAAGCCATTCTTTGCCTGAACTTCCAGGAAGGTCAACTGCAGTCACTTTTAATTCGCAATCCGGTGAGATGTAGGATTCACCACGCCCAAGCATGGTCTCATTGATCAATGTACCATTCTTTGATATATTTAATCCCACAAACGCCTCAACAGGTTCAAGGGGTATATTCTTATATTTATCAGATTCCACAGGCTCATTAAAGGCTGTAACTTTCACTGAATATCCATTATATGAGATCACACCATCGCGTTTTAATGTTCCCGATATTCCCGTACCCCATTGCAACTGAGTTAATTCAAATGCTGCGGATGCAGTAATTAACCATGAGATAATGAGAGTTGCTATTACCCACTTAATTAAACCCGAGCGTGATATTGTAGATATCATATATTACACTATTGTTTTTATTGACCTAAGTTTATTACACTGTTGTTTTTATTAATAATTCTTTCTATCCTCTTGCATAATATCTTCGTGAGCATAGTACTTAAAACTTTTGTTCGTGCATAGACGAATGGAACCTACAATGCTTATGAGTATTATCGGCATAGGTATATATACGCATCTCTTCTTCGTACCTCATTTTAATATTAAAGGATTATCAATTATTTTACGAACTTGCCTCTTTAAACCTCTTTACCACAAAATCCTTCTCCAGGGATGCCAGGAAATGCCCTGCGCGTGGTCCGGACTTCAAACCAAGAAGTGCCAGATAGACAGTCTCAAAAACCTGTTTCCCATCAAGACCTGTTTCTTCGGCAACTTTGTATAAATTGTCATGGATCTCCTGGCCTGACATCCCGCGCTCCATTTGATCTGCAAGGATAATGAGTGCCAGTTTTTGCTCTTTCGTGAAACTTTTTACCTGAGGTGGAATTTCTTCCTTGACTTTGAACTTTACAAACAATGGAGCATATTTGGCAAGCCAGTTTCTTGCATTATCGGCTCTTTGTCTTATGGCCTCTTTATCTGATGTATCGTAATCTGTTCGTTTCAAGACTGTGAGAAGATAGTCAAAACCCCTGTCATCCACTATTTGTACGGCTGTGACCATGTGCCTGAATGGGATCTTTGAAGGTATCGTCCCTTCCGTTCGTGAAAGCTGGTGTGCCCTCTGATCGCCTTCTACCTGATCATACTCGTCAATAAGATTAAGGAAAGCAAGCCCCGGATCAAATTCAATATGCTTCTCAGGTTTTTGCCTTATGATAAGGTATCGCAGGACTTCCGGCGGCACGATATCAAGCATATCGTTGATAGATATTGCAAGACCTGTGGATGAGTGCATAGCGCCTTTGCCTTTTAGCATTATCCATTCATACACGATCGGGTGGGGTGGCTCATAACCAAAAATCTCGCGTGCGATCCGTTTTCCGGTATCATATGAACCTCCCGCCGTTGCATGGTCTTTACCGAAGGGCTCAACGGTCGTCCCGAAAAGCGGCCAGCGCGCAGGCCAGTCCACACGCCAATTGAGTTTTCCACCGCCTGTCATGGAGACAGTTCCGATCGAGCCGCATTTGCAGACATAATCTATCGTTTCTTTTTCCGTATCAAAACCCGTCACTTTAGTTGTACTGAGCCTCCCGCATTCTTTGCATATCGTATTGAATGGGCTCCAATCGGGTTCAAGATCGCGTCCTGCCACTTCTGCCATTATTTTTGCGATAGCATCCCTGCTAGTAAGTGCTTTTTTGATGGCTTCAACGTATTTTCCTTCCTTATAAAGGACATCAGCCCTGTAAACGACAGGTTTGATAGAAAGAGTATGCAGCGCATCGATAAAAGGAAGAAGGAAATGTTCAGCATAGCTCTTGTGGCTCCCGCATGGACACGGTATCTCAGAGAGAGGTTTTCCAACATGGGCCTCATAATCCTTAGAAAGGAAAGGATATACTTTCCGAAGAGGATCAAATGTATCAGCGATATAAATTAGACGCACATCTGCGCCCTTATCCACAAGCGCTTTATATACCGCGTCCGCGGTTACGACTTCTCTCATGTTTCCGATGTGGATCGGGCCTGATGGAGTAATCCCCGATGCCACAGTATGCTTATTCCCACGCGAAAGTACGTTTTGTGCTATAACATCTGCCCAGTGTATTGTCTCTTGTGTCATTGCCCCCTAAAATCACATAAGAGATATTAAAAGATACTCTTATCTTTTAATTCTCCAATCATGAGTATATGTCACGAGTAGCCGTTGGAGGGACTTTTAATCCTTTGCATGACGGACATATTGCCCTGTTGAAGAAAGCAGCAGAATTAAGCCGAGGAGGTGAACTGCTTATCGGGCTGACATCTGATGAAATGACCAGGAAAAAGGATCATGAAGTGGAGGGTTATCACTCGCGTTATGAGGATGTTATGAAATTTATCAAGACTCTTGGGGTTATCCCGACAATTGTGAGGTTGGACGACCCATATGGTCCAACGATAACTGAGGATTTCGATTATCTTGTGGTATCTCCGGAAACGCATGCTATCGGGCTTGCGATAAACAGGATACGTGGTGAAAAGAACTTAAAACAATTAAACATTGTGCTTGTTGATTATGTTCTAGCTGATGATGGGCTGCCGATATCCAGCACCCGTATCTGGAAAGGGGAGATAAATGGGCACGGGAAAGTGTTATAGTCAGTCAAAATATATAACACTCTTGAAATAATATGATTTCTCTTAAATTTTTGAATAGATGGTTATTGGATTCCCCTCACTTTATATGAAATTTATGCAAAAGACTATAACATCTCCGAAATAGAATTGAGACTAACAATACTGAGGCGATCATATTAAATTACGATTCTTAGGAGGAGCACAGGAAGTTGGACGATCTGCGATCATCCTGAACGAAGAACTTCTTCTGGATTACGGGATCAAGCCAACTGATCCGCCATCTTATCCTTCGAACGGCCTTCGTCCTAAAACCATTATTATCTCCCACGGGCATCTTGACCATTGCGGACTTGTCCCCAATCTAATGGATCTTGAACCTGAGGTTTATTGCACATCACCGACAGCGAAATTATCTGCGTTACTTGCACGGGATACCCTGAAGATCGCAGGAAAAAAAGGACATGTGATTCCTTATTATAATGAAGAAATAAAGGAATTTGAGCGAAAAGTAAGAGTAAAAGCATACAAGCAGGAATTCAACACGAATGGTTATTCTGTATGCTTTTCTGATGCCGGGCACATTCCCGGATCTTCCATGGTACATATTGAAAAAGAAAAACAGAGCCTTTTTTATACTGGCGACCTGAATACCATCGGGACGGAACTCCAGAAAAGCGCTGACACCGATTTTCCAGAAAGTGATATACTCCTGATCGAAAGCACATATTTCGGCCGGAACCATACACCCAGAAAAGTACTTGAGGAACGGTTCATAAAATCCATACGGGAAACCATCGATAATGGCGGAAGAGCAATAATACCGGCTTTTGGCATAGGAAGGACACAGGAGATCATGCTTATACTGAAAAAACACGGTCTTCCTGCTTTTGTGGATGGAATGGGAGTTGATGTCTTCAATCTGTTCAAAAGGTCACCTGAATACGTAAATGATATCAATAAACTTGAAAAGGCGTTCACAAGCTCTAACATAGTCAAATGGGAAGACAGGGAAACTATCATAAATAAACCTTCCATTATTGTTACAAGCGCAGGGATGTTAAACGGCGGACCAGTTCTTTATTATATAGATGAGATTTACAATGATCCAAAATCCAAGATATTTCTTACCGGATACCAGGCAGAGGATACAAACGGCAGATCTGCACTTACGAGCGGGTATATAGTGAATGGAAAACGAACAGTACATCTAAATTGCAAGCTTGAGCTATACGATTTTTCTGCCCATTGCGGGGACGTGCAATTAAAAGAAGTCGTTAAGAATTTTTGCGATAATGGTACAGAGACAGTTATCGCGGTGCACGGTGATAACACAGAATGTTTTGCAAACTGGATACGGGATGAAATGGGAGTTAAGTCATTTGCTCCTGCTAATCAGGAAATGATTTTAATATAATTCGAAGAAAAGTTTAAACCAATTGAATTCAATTTAAAGTATAATGAACATAAAAATTGTAATATGTTTCATAATAATAGTTTTTCTTTCACTCGCCTACCCTGGCGCAGCTGATATTGTCTGGACTGCCAAGTCATCTGGTTTCATTAATTCCAATGAATCTTTGCCTTTTGAAAATTTTATCGTGAAAGCTAAAGTCCAGAATAATACCTCCTCCTTGACAATATTTAAAGATAGTACCCTGTTAGATATAAAGGATTTTAAAGTGAACGAGTTGCGGCAATATAATTCTATCGGAATAACTCTTATGGGGATAAATGGAAACTATTCCTGGATCACTTTTAGCAAACTTGAAGAGAAGACCATATGGGTACCTTCCGGAAGAGCAACATTAAAATGGGGAGATACATATTCATTTGAAAATTATTCTTTCGTTTTTGAATCACTTGGAAAGGATTCAGTTACTCTGGCAATATCGGGAAAAAATACAACCGTGACGGATATTTTCATGAAGAATGAAACAAAAGATTATGATAATATGCAGTTAGTCGTCATGGAAATAAACAGGACCGGGATTATAGAACTTGAATTTTTCAAATATGATATCCCAAAGCTCAGATCGGAAATCATTACTGATAAGGATGAATATGATCCTGACGAAATCATTTCCGTATCGATCAACATTACAGGCGAAAAAACTCTCAATCTAGCGCGTATAATCCTTAATAGCACAAATTCCGTGGTATTCAAACCACCTGATTTTACCGCAACCGGAATTAATGGAACAAAATCCTTTACATCAAAGATAGAGGAGCTGCCCGCAGGTTCCATAATCATCTTGAATGCAATTATAGAAGTTCGCGATTATAATAATATTGCATATTTGACCACAATAAGCAAAGAGGTGTCTGTTAAGCCCTATATATCAATTGTGAAACGCATACAGGAAGAAACTGACGAAGAAAAAGTATTGGTTGAATTAGTGGTATATAATTCAGGATTAAATCCTACCTTCGTCCATATACGGGATAATGTTTCAGAAACCAACCCAAGACAAATGGATTGGGATATCGAACTTGGGCCCAAGAAATCATCAAATGTTTCATATTACATAACCCCCCGGAAACCAGGAACATATCAGCTTCCTGCTGCCACTGCCCAATGGAACGGCAAGATAAGCTCATCGAATAAGGCAACAACTACTGTTCATATGCCTTATATCCGCATGGTCAAATCAGCCGTGAATAACAAGGGTATGACAGATGTAGAATTGGAAATAATGAATGTTGGGGACAGGTCTGCCAATGTGACAGTGAATGATAATAAACCCCGTGATTATTCTATAGCAAGCGGAAAAGCAACGTGGTCAGGATTCCTGGATCCCGGAAAAGTGGATTACATCAGATATACTTTGACCGGTAATGCTTCATCTCTTCCTGCAGCGGATGCGACATATCGTGATATTCTGGGCAATATAAGGCAGGCGCAATCAAATACTGTCGAAATCAAGAAGAACCCTGAACCAAAAAAAGCCTATTCAACACCTATAAATGCAGGCCAGTATGAAATGATGATATTCATGATATCGTCATTTCTTGTTATTTCGGGTATTATTGGAAGCGTCGCATTCATTGCTTATTTAATAACAAAAACTAAAATGAGGGCACAATAATGGATATTATTTCATTTTTACTATTCTTTATATACTCGATCATTATTCTTGGAATTCTCATATATGTCTCTCCTATATTTTCCGCTCTTGTGATGATAATTATTCCTGTGGTTTTCCTTTTAATCATTTCGGAGTATACATTGGATTTCCTTTCAATAATCCAATTTTCGTATTCCGGATTGCAGATATATAATCTCCACATACTTCTTTTCATATGGTCTGCATTTATCGGGATTATCGCATATGCCGAGGTGCTTTCATGGTACCTTTTAAGAGCAACAGAAACAAAACATGTGATCCAGGAGCCTTCTCCTGCTGCGCAGGGGGAAAAAGTAAAAACACCGGTTTCGGGACTTAAGGGTTTTTTCCAGAAGCTTTATAAAATATTAAAAGGTGAAAAAATAAAAGCTAAACCTTAAGTTTTTCAAAGGAAAACCAGAAAGTTTAATATTCCATTGGTTCATTAACATTCTTGGTGATTTGTATACCAGAAAACATGGAAGATGGTGTGAGAACAAGGTTGTCAAAATTCCTTGGAAAGGACAAGATCGGCATACGGAAATGTCTTCTAAATCTGTTTTTGCAAACAAAAAATTATACAACATGTGAAATTTATACTCACCTTAAAAAGCAGGGATTTGAAGTTAATTACAGGGCCGTTTCCGCCATGGTTGGACAGATGCATACGAGACTTGGGATACTTCGTATTTATTTGAAAAGGGAGCATCGCTGTTATTCTCTCAAAGAAGATCACAGGGCTATTGTAAAAATGATCTTAACTGCCCCTATTTTTTCAGGGAAATCACTTCATTCTATTCCCTGATTTTTTTCTTCAATCTCTTCTGAATCCTTACTCTGCACCTTTCTCAGTCAGCTTGAATTCACAATAAATCCCTTCGCTCTTTGACCTGTGTTTTCGCAGAGTTGCTTTTCTTTTTGAGGTTCCGATCTTATCCAGCAATATGATAGTTTTTGAGAGATGCTCAAATGCATTACCTCCGACCGGGCAGAGTTCACCTGTGGTAACATCTTTATAAACCTGATTGGTTATCACGATCGCTACGCCGTATTTCCTGGCTATCCCGTGAAGTATCCCTATCTGGTTCACAAGTTCACGCCTTATGGCAACATTTTCTTCGTTAGAATCATCCTGTAGTCCAAGCCTATAGAAAAGAGCTGCCGAGTCAAGAATAATAAGGCCGATCTTCTCATTCATGAGCTTTTCAATATCAGTTATCGCTGAATACTGCTGCTCAAAACTTGCAGGTTCATAAATTATTATATCCCCGGCGATCTTTTTTGCGTCCTCACCAGCGATCTGTTTGTACCGGTCTGCTGAGAAGCCTTCCGTGTCTATGAATATCACTTTCTTCCCGCTTTTTACGCATTCCACAGCAAGCTGTATGCAGATATTGGTCTTTCCTGAGCCTGATCCTCCATATAATTGAGTAACTATCCCAGTTTCAACGCCGCCGCCAAGCATTTCATCCAATGGTTTGCATCCGATGGGAATACGTTCAGGTTTTTTTATGATATTCACTCCATTTTACTTGTTAATTTTTCAAATATCCCGTTGATTGACAAGATCGCCGCACTATTCCCTTCTATCGGTGAAACATTAGCAAGGTCAGCCTTTACAAGGCCGCTATCAAAGGGTATCATGCCAATTACAGGAAGATCAAATAAGGCAAGTTTTTCTTCGATCTCTTTTACCTCATTCCCGGCTTTATTAATAACAACACCAAACTTACTTATCCCTATCTGGCGCCCTAATTCTGCAATCCTTCCTGCAGTATCGATCGACCGCGCGCCGGGTTCTACGACAATTATCATATAATCGATTCCTTTTGTTGTCCCGCGGCCAAGATGTTCGATGCCGGCTTCCATGTCAAGAATAACGACGCTATTTATTTTAAGGATAACATGGCGCATAAGCGCTTTGAGGAAAGAGCTTGCAGGGCACATGCAGCCGCTTCCACCTCTTTCTATAGTTCCCAGGACAAGCAATTTGACATTATCAGGCCCAATGACCCCAAATTTTTCAATGATGTCATCAACTTTGGGATTTAATTTGAAAACACCAGCAGGACCGCCTGCTCTTTCATCGATCAGATCTTTGTATTCGGTAAGTGGCTTTGGCGAAGTTTTAATACCAAGCGCAGAGGCAAGGTTCATACTGGGGTCGGCATCGATTGCCAGAACATCATAACCCTTCCTCGCAAAAAGCCTTGCCAGGGTTCCTGAGAGAGTGGTTTTTCCTACTCCCCCTTTTCCAGATATCGCGATCTTTATCATTTCATCCTTTTATAAATTGATCATTTCACATCAATGAAATCTACTTTAATATCTTTTTCTATCGTTATCAATGCAGACTGCCCTTTTGATGCCATCCCGGGATTCACAACGCATGTGCCTTTGACATTGACAACACCCCTGGCTTCATGTATATGTCCACAAATAATAAGGTCGAATCGTCCCAGATAGTGCTCCAGGGCCGTACTTCCTACATTCCCGTGCGGCAACTTATCTGTGGTGTTTCGCGGTGGGGCATGGGACAATAGAATATTTCGTCCCCTTGATCGGCTCAATAATATTCCTATATATTCACCGATCTTTTTTTCAGAGAGTTCAAACGGTGTATTAAAAGGAGTGGGATTTGAGCCTCCAAGCCCCATGAATGTAAATTCTCCCATAGTATGTAAAGAATTGTGCAGATTTATGGTATTTTTATTTTCATCCAGGACTTTAAGGAGTGAGGGATTATCGCAATTCCCCGGAACTGCAAACAAAGGAACCTTGAACATTCCCAGCAATTCAAGAGCTTTTTCATCTGGTCCGAAATTTGTTATATCGCCAGCGATCAGGACAGCTTCAAAATCCCCTGCATTATCAAGAATGGCTGCGACATGGGAATAATCGCCATGAAGGTCTGATAATGCGAGTAATTTCATAGGAGTTAATATCGTTTTAATGTTTATAATTGTAATGTTATGATAAGAGGGGCAAAAAAATAATAATTCATATCTATCAGACGATCAAAAATCCGGTTATACAACGATTGCCTTCAACAGGTCCTTATCTCGCACAAGACCCAGGAGTTTCTTTGAACTTGTTATGACAGGAAGCTGGTCGATCCTCTTGCGCCTCATTTTCCTTGCACACTCGCTTACCTGTGAGCTTAATAAAGCTGTTTCAGGATCCCCCGTGAGTTTTATCAGGTTTTTAACTGGTGAATTAGGAAGCTGGATCTTTGAAATGCTATAATACAGACTCATGGTATCCCGCATGGATTCCCAGGTCCAGGCATCATCATCAGAACCTGCGGACATATCCGACATCTCGGTCTTATCCGTAATTACACTTGCACTGATAAGGTCTTTATCAGAAGCAACTCCAACAAGCGTAAGCATCGAATCAAGTATTGGAACAGCTTTCACATCGGCAAGCTCCATAATTTCACCCACAACTGAAAGAGGAGTTTCGCTCCATACCGAAACCACATGATTGCCAATAAAATCACTTATAGGTGTAGTGATATTAAGCCTCCCCATTGCTCCTACGATATCAGCAATGGTTACAAGACCAATAAGATGTCCGTCTTCCACAACAGGCAAACGCCGGACATTGTTGTCCAGAATCAAACGTGCAGCATCCACTATTGATTTATCGGATGTGATCGTGATAGGGTTTCTGGTCATAAGGATCGCGATCTGTTCTTCTTCAGGGTTTTTTAACATGTCTGTTCGCGTAACGATCCCTACAAGTTCGCCATTTTTTACGATAGGAACTCCCGAAATATGCTTTGATTTTAATATCTCAAGGACTTCATCTCTTGTTCCGGGCAATTCGGCGCGAGCGACATCCCTTACCATCACGTCATCCACTTTGATGCTCTGAGGCGTATTTGGCATTTTTTGTCTCCAGATATTTATCTCTTATTTTTTACCCCGGACAACGAGTACAGGTATTTTTGAATTCCTGACAACTTTCTCAGCAACACTTCCAAGCAGGAACCTGTCAAGACCACTCTTACCCAGTGTTCCAAGAACAATGAGAGATATGGAATTCTTTTCGGAATATTTTATTATTTCATCTGCGGGATGTCCTTCAATAATATTTGCTTCAACTTCCACCCCTTCTTCTTCTGCCCTTTCTGCTACGTATTTCATAGCTGCATCTCCTTCCTGCCTCAGGAGCTCATACATGCTTTCCCAGGCAGCATCCATGGGGATCGAAGCAAAAGCAGCAGTATCAACCACATAGGTCGTAAGAAGTTTAGCCCCTGTGTTCTTTGCAAGGTCGATACCATAATCCACTGCATTTTTCGTATATTCTGACCCATCTGTCGCGATCAATATTTTCTTGTATATTTTACTTGACATAATTTTTCTCCTTCGATTTGTTAAATTATTCTAATAATGTCATCTGGCCTTGCCCGCCTCACTAAACTTCCCAGAGGATTTTTTATTCCATGCATATTATCAGATTTCTTTGTCAAGATCATCAATCTTGCTTTTTTCCCCGTTTTTATAGAGCCTGATTCCTTATCTATGCCTAACAGTTTTGCTCCATTTAGTGTGCACAGCTTAAATACTTGCCTGTCATCATAAACTTTCGATTTAACAAGGAATTCCATCTCAGAGAACATATTTGCAGAATTAAGCATAAAATTATCTGTGCCAACCGCGACATGTATTCCCGCGTCAAGCATTTCTGTTATCGGGGGAATTCCCGATCGTGTCATGTAATTCGAGCGCGGGCAGACCACTACGGGAATTTGTGCCTCTGCAACCTTCTTTATATCTTTATTACTTGCATTCGTAAGATGTATCAGGAAATCCGGATCCAGAGCCAGTGCACTTGAAATATCAGATGAATTTATTTCACCCGCATGTATGGCAAATTTTTTCTCTTTTTCCCGTGTCTTTTTCAAAATATCCTGAACATATTCCATCTCAAGATCATTTGTGCTACTCAAACCTGTTCCATGGCATATATCAAGATAATTCATATCCTTATCATCCGGGCGCCCGAAAATCCATGATTTGATTTCAGGATTTGGTTCAAGCGCTTCATGCAGCGCCCTGGCGCCAGCCATGCCACCCTCCCGAAAATCGCAAAAAGCGCATGTTCCTGTTTTTATCATATCCCTGATACTTGCGCTGATAGAAGATACAAGGTCAGGATGAGAGGTTTGCCTTAATATCCTGTGCTTTAAACCCTTTGGGGGCCGCACAAGTTCAGGAAGGGGCATAAAAGGAGGATCTTTTATGACAGAATCCCCGATATGAGTGTGCGCATTCACAAAGCATGGAGCTATTATTACATCAGTAGCAACGGCACTTTCTTCAACATTTTTTATTATTCCGTCATTTATAGTAATATAACCATCAATTGGCTCAAATTCATCACCATAAATTATTGTACCCTTGAGGGTTTGCTCCATGTGTTGTTATTTTTTCTTTTTGTATATGCCAATTGCCAACATTATCAACAGGACAAAAACCTGATATTCGAATCCAGGAGATTTCTTAGTTTCCACAGGTTTGATTGTTGTTACCATCGGGCTTACAGCCGGTGTTGCAGAGGATGTTACGGTAGGTGTTGCCGCCGGTGTGCTTGTTATAGTTGGCGTTTGCACAGCTTCCATTCCCGAAGAATATGCAAACATGATTCCACTATGTGTTGCCGCATAAAGCATGTTGCCTGATATGGCAGGTGATGTTATGTAATCCTTTTCCCTCTCTCCGGTTGAATTTTTCCAGAGTACTTTTCCGGAATTAGCATCAAGCGCATAAATAAATTTGTTCTGTGTCCCAAAATATACGACATCATTTGAAATTGCAGGGGCAGAAAGCACCTGACCTGATTCAGGGAACTTCCAGTTGATTTTTCCTGTAGCTGCATCTATTGCAAGAAAACTGGAATCTTGCGAACCAACATAAACTACGCCATTTTTGATTGATGGTGATGACTCGACATTATCTCCTGTAGAATATTTCCATTTAAGAGTCCCTTTGTCGGTGGTCAGGGCATATATGGAACCATCATTTGAGCCAATTATGACTGATCCATCTGCTATGACGGGCGAAGACTTGATGTCACTGACGCCAGTATCATAGTTCCATTTTAGGTTTCCGGTGGAAACATCAAGTGCTATTATATCCCCGCCGTTTGTTCCGAATGCAATGATCCCTTCACCTATAGCTGGTGATGATTCAACGATTTTTCCAACAAGTTTTGACCAGATGATCGCACCGCTACTTGCATCAAAAACGTAGAATGTGCCGTCTTTTGGGAGCGCATATACCATGTTATCAACAACCGCAGCTGAAGTCACATATCCATTCAATGCCTGATCATTCATCCATTTGAGAGTTCCATCTTTGGCATCAATTGCATAAAACTTTCTATCATCAGCTCCGAAATAAACAACACCATTTGATACTGCTGGAACAGATTCTACAAAACTGTTTGTGTGATATTTCCAGAGTTCTGTTCCGGTTTTTGCGTCAAGCGCAGATATACCGAACGTAGTGCCGATATATAGAACATTATTCACTATTACGGGGGATGAGTCAGTTTCAAATCCCAGGTCTTTTGTCCATTTCAAAGTTAGCGGCGCATTTACAGCATCATTTGTATAACCAGAATGTGAAACGTCATTCTTGAACATGCTCCAATCGGCTGCAAAAGCCGGAGTTATCAGCACCGATAACAATAATAAACACAATATTTTTCTCATATTTAGCCTCCCATTATTTTGTTAAATTATTTCCATTTATTATTCTAATTGTTTTAAATCTTATGCTAAAATCATTTTTATTATTAATATTATGATTGTTTTATTTTATGTCTCGCAAGAGTGTGCGAAGGGTCTAATTCAAGCACTTTCTTAAAACAATTCATTGCATTTGCCTCATTGCCAAGTTCCTTTAGAACCAATCCTTTCTCATACCAAGCGTTAGCGTTGGCAGGATTTATTTCGATAGACCTGTCAAAATCCTTTAGAGCATCATTCACCTTGTCGAGTTTATTGAGAATAACACCTTTTTCGAACCACAATGCTGCATCCATCTTGTTCAATTCAATCGCTTTTTTGTATGCGCCAAGTGCTGTCTCGAATGCTTTCATGGCATCATATTTCCGGTCAATAGCAGAAAGATCAATTCCTTTTAATCCCCAGACCTTACCTTTTCCGTACCATGCATTCCAGTTCGAAGGATCGATCTTCAAGGCTTTCTCAAGGAGATCAAAACTTTCAGCATATTGCCTGCGTGTTCCAAGGATCAAGCCTTTTCTGGCAAGTGCGCCGGGATGCTCTGGTTCGATCCCCAGGACTTTTTCATACGCCAAAAGAGCATCCGCTTCCTTCCCAAGACCTGACATAATTAAACCTTTTTCAAACCAAATTTTAGAATTAGCAGGATCTTTTTCAAGAAGCTTTTCATATAATTTTAATACTTCAGTATCCTTTTTCAATTCCTTCAATAGCATTACTTTTTCAGTGAGCAGTTTGATATTTCCAGGATCGGATACCAGCAATTTATCATATACAGAAAGCGCTTCTTCCAAATGTCCGAGGTTCACAAGAATGAATCCCATTTCATGCAATGCTTTCATATTATTCGGTTCAAGTTCCAGGATAATTTTGTAAGCATCAAGAGCCGGGAGGTATTGTTCAAGTGTCAGGTGTATTGATGCTTTATCATACCACGCTTTGAGGTTCTTTGGTTCGATCTTCAGGATGTTCGCATAAGCCTCAAGAGCGCGGTCATATTTACCTGAACTTTTATAGTCTTGTGCTTCCTGCATCAAATCCTTTTTCTTGAAAAATCCGCTTAATTTCATATATTTCCCTCGACCAAAATCAATATTATGCGGTTTTTATAGTATTTTTTACAGTATAAACCTTTCTATAGCTGCATTGTGAATTTATGGGAAAAAACGCCAGAATCAAAATAAATTGTTTGATCTTGATAACCAATAAGAATATATAGACGTCCAAACATTACGAAAACGGCGTTATTAATATTCATTAATTGCTGCATGTTTTGGAGGATCTTAAATGCTCAAAGTCAATAATCTGGTCAAAGACTATGTAATCGATTCCGATACAATTAGAGTTCTGGATGGAGTAAATTTCGACGTAAAAGAGGGAGAAATTCTGGGAATTATCGGAAGAAGCGGAGGCGGGAAGTCAACAATATTAAAAGTGCTCAGGGGAATGGAACCATTTATGGGCGGCAGTTTCGAGATAGATGGATTAACAATAAAACCTGATTCTTCATTAGAAGATCTCAAGAAACTCCAGAAATTGGCGGCGATCCATCTCCAGAGGAATTTCGGCCTGTGGTCAGGCGCTACTTATGAAAACGTACTGCGCCGCGTTTACGCAGAAAAATTCGGATATGAGTCGCTTCCTGATAGGGACTCCCCGTATTATGACGAATGTTATGAAAAAAGCCTGGAGTACTTAAAGCTTGTAAATCTTGATTCAAAAGCAGAACATTTCTCACAGGTATTAAGCGGTGGAGAAAAACAACGATTGTTAATTGCAAGGCAGTTAGCATCAAAGCCCAAACTTCTCCTGCTTGATGAACCGGCCACAATGACATGCCCTGCAACAAAACAGGGAGTTCTTGATACAATAAAGAACGTCAATAAAGAATTAAAGCTAACAACAATCGTCGTATCTCACCTGCCTGAAATTCATTCATATATTGCAGACCGCGTTTTATGGCTTGATAATGGGAAGATAATTGATGAAGGCAAGCCTGAGGAAATAATAAAGAAGTTCCTCAAGAAAATGAAGCCAGCTATCCCGATGCCAGTGCGGACATCAGATAAGACGGTTATTAAGGTCAATGGCCTTTCCAAGAGATACTGGCTTGTCAGGCAGGGAGAAGTACTTGACCTTGACAACATTAATCTTGAATTCAAACAGGGTGAGATCACTGCACTCATTGGCCCAAGCGGCGCCGGAAAGACCACATTGCTTCATGCCATGGACGGGCTTATTTTCCCGGATGAAGGCGAAATAGAATTCCGTGTAGATGATGACTGGGTTGAAATGTCCACGTATTCTCCAAAGAGAATGGAAGTCAGGAGAATTACAAGTATCATGTACCAGGAGTTTGCCCTTTCACCGCACTCCACGATCAAGCAACAGCTTGCATTCAGGCTGGGTGTAAAAGGACAGTATGTCATTGAAGAAGCAAGAAAACGGGCAAAAGAACTTGGTATATCTGATGTGGACCTTGATGAAATGTACAGGATGACCGATATGCCAGAAGAAAATGGAAGGGAAAGGCTTGCAAAGATGGGCTTTACTCCTGCAATCCTTGGAGTACTGTTCCCCAGCTATCCGCTTACGGAAGTTCTAAACTTCGCCAAACCCGTATTTGACGCAATGGATCTGCCCATTGGTGTTCTCGATGTCAAGCCGTACCAGATAAGCGGCGGTGAAAATGTGAGATCTGCCCTTGCTCTGGCACTTTGCACAAAACCATCCATCTTGCTTCTTGATGAACCATTTGGCGATCTTGACCCTATTACATTAAGGGACGTGGCAAATTCCCTCAAGAACGTCAATAAGACTTTTAATACCACAATAATATTCATAAGTCACCACATTGATTTCATACGGGAAGTCGCACAAAGAGCGGTATTAATCGATAAGGGACATATTGTCATGGACGGAGCCCCTGGAAAAGTATGTGATGAGTTCATAAAAGCAAGTCATGCAAAATATCTTGACCGATGCATTGATGAGTAAACGACAACTATCATATAGTTAAATGACGGGATCATCAAGGAAAATATTAATATATATTTTCACTACTTTTTTATTGTTGTTCATTATAGTTGGCTCTTTTTATTTGATAATGGGCGGAAAAGATCTTGGTATGTCTAATGGTCGCGTGGAAGTGATCTATGTCCAGGGCATAATGCTGACCGGAAGCATTCCTACAGGTTTTGGCGTCGCCACTTCCGAGGAGATCACCCAGACACTGAAAGATGCGAATGAAGACGATAATGTAAAAGCTATCGTTTTGAGGATAAACAGTCCGGGTGGCTCTCCGGTAGCAGCCGAAGAGATCGTCTCTGCCATGAAGAAAATCGATAAACCTATCGTAATATCAATGGGTGATATGGCCGCAAGCGCTGCATATTATATAAGTGCTCCTGCGGATAGAATAATTGCCAATCCCGATAGTATAACAGGAAGTATAGGCGTTATATGGGAATTCCAGAACCGGTCGAAATTTTATGACAAAGACGGGACTTCTTTTTATATTGCAAAATCAGGTGAACTCAAGGATATGGGCGGTGACTGGAGAGGATTATCTGATGAAGAAAAACAGTATGCAGACCAGGTAGTATCAGAAGCTTACAGCCGTTTCGTAAAAGAAGTGGCAGATGATAGGAATCTTTCGTTAAGCAAGGTAAAGGATCTTGCAGACGGAAGGATATACACTGGCGCAAAAGCAAAAGAACTTGGGCTTGTGGATGAACTTGGAAGCCTTGACGATGCTATTGAGATCGCCGCAGAACTTGGGGGCATAAAGGGAAAGCCGCAAGTCGGATATGCAAACAAGCCTTCGCTCTCCCGCTTGTTATTTGGCAGTGAAACGGCAGATGTTTCCGGATTTACAGGGTATTTTTATGAAAGCCCGTTCGGGCGGCTTGTGTCGATTTCAAATTAAACTTTATGAAGTTTTGATGAAAAAAAATCAAAAAGGAAGAAATGGTAATGATTTTGCTTTTGGCTCAGTTAAGTTTATTAATAGTCATAAATCAATATCATAGAATAGTAAATATTGATACATAAAACAGGGAGAAATAAACTATGGGACTTATAGACAGAATGAGTACAGTTGTTAAGGCAAAGATAAACAAGATCTTAAATAAATTTGAAGATCCGAGAGAGACTCTTGATTACTCTTATGAGAAGCAGCTTGAACTCTTGCAGAACGTCAAGCGCGGTGTAGCTGAAGTGACTACAGCCAAGAAGCGTCTTGAATTGCAGAAGGTAAAGCTTGAACAGAATATACAAAAACTGGATGAACAGGCCCGGGGAGCCCTGAAAGCTGGAAGGGAAGACCTTGCCAGGATTGCGCTTGAGCGAAAGACCACCTCACAGGCTGAAATAGACAGTCTTGTGAAGCAGATAGCTGATATTGGTAAAGAACAGGAAAAACTCGTTGCAACAGAAAAAAGGCTGTCTGCCAAGATAGAAACATTCCGTTCCACCAAGGAGACTATCAAAGCCCAGTACAGCGCTGCAGAAGCACAGGTCAAGATCACGGAATCAGTAAGCGGCATCAGCGAAGAGATGAGTGATGTAGGGCTTGCAGTCCAGCGCGCACAGGATAAAACTGAGAACATGAAAGCACGTGCATCTGCGCTGGATGAACTTGTGGAATCAGGCACGCTTGAGGATGTGACCGGGGGAACGAAAGATGATATTGACCGGGAACTTTCAAAGATCAAATCAAAGAATGATGTGGATGAGCAGCTTGAAGCGATTAAGAAGGAGATGGGAAAATGATCATAAGATTAATGGGAGAAGGACAGTATGAAATTGATAAGAAACACCTGGACGCGGTTAATAAAATCGACAATAACATAGTCAAAATTGTCAGCGGCAAAGACGAAAAAGTCGTCGCAGCAGCCTTCAATACAGAATTAAAGAAACTTATTGACTATGTACGCAAGTATGGCAAAAAGATCCCCCATGAAATCATCAAGCCAAGTGATTTAATCATACCGCCTGCTGATCTCACGCTTGAGGAAGCGCGAAAGATTTTCAAGGGCGAAGGGTTGATTCCGGATTAATTATACTAAAATTAATTCAATCTCCAATCATAAAAAGAAGCGTTCAGAAAGAGGTGTTTAAAATGAAAAAGTGGTACCGTGATTATGGACTTCAGGCACGCATGATACTGACAATGTTCCTGCTTGCCGTATTATATCTTATCTTTCTTTCAGTGATATTGACTTTTGGTTATGGATGGACAAATATCCTGTTATTATTTATGATGCTCATGCTATTCGTCCAGTTTTTCTTTTCAGATAAGCTGGTACTGTGGAGCACAGGTGGACGAATCGTCACCGAACAGGAGGAGCCGCGCCTTCATGAAACAGTTTCAAGACTCTGCGCAATAGCAGATTTACCAAAGCCAAAAATCGCGATTGTTGAGAGCAATGTCCCAAACGCTTTTGCGACAGGCAGGAGCAAGAACAACGCAATAGTAGCGGTAACAACTTCCCTTAAACAGAAATTAAGCCAGCCAGAGCTTGAAGCGGTGCTGGCCCATGAGTTGAGCCATGTCAAGAACAGGGATATGCTGATAATTACGATCGCAAGCTTCCTGTCTACAGTTGCAGCTTTACTTGTAAGGAATATGATGTTTATGGGAATGATGGGAGGAGGGAATCGTGACCGTAACAATAATGCTGGCGCTGCGATAATAATTTTTGTTGTATCGCTGGTGGTATGGGTCATAAGTTTCCTGCTCATACGTGCTCTTTCAAGATATCGGGAATTCGCTGCTGACAGGGGTTCTGCAATGATCACCGGTCAGCCTTCCCATCTGGCCTCGGCGCTTATGGCCATCAGCGGTGTCATGGAACGTGTGCCTACGCGCGACCTTCGGGAAATGGAGGGAATGAATGCATTTTTTATCATTCCTGCAATTTCAGGGGATTCGATAATGGGCCTCTTATCAACCCATCCGCCGGTAGAAGCACGCATACGCGCACTTGAGGAGATGGAGCGGAAGATGGAGTTTTGAATGGGATTTCTTGATGCATTGCTGGGTAAAAGCAGGCTTCCAAAACCAAAACCTGATAAACTGTTTGCAATTTCAACCGCATATATCACTCTTAACACCAACCTGAATTTGAAATCAGTGGGCGCAGGTATCTGTTTTAAGCCGCTGGAAGCCTCAAGATTCGAAAGTGCCGAGGTTGAGCTCCGGGAGCTGCTCCAGCAGAGCTGCAAAGAGACGAACACCCAATACATTATAAAGAAAGATTCTTTTGGATACATCTGGGTTGTTTTGAATGACCCTGAATTCGAGGATCTCGTGACAACAGTGTACATGGTGAGTGAGACCCTGAAAGAAAATGGCTTTGGAGAACAGCTTCTCTGTGCTGTTTTTAAGTTCAGGGATGAATCAGAGATTTATTGGATATATAATTTCAAACAGGCAGTGTTTTATCCTTTTGCACCCCTGCCTGATAAAAAAAGGAACTCTTCTTACGAGTTTCGACTTCGCTCAATTATGGAGAAGGAGCTGCCCATCGAAAAGGAAGCGGAACGTTGGTATCCACTTTGGGATATTCCTGTATAAATTGTAAACCATGAAAAACCGAATCGCTCATGCCGAATAAATATATTTATTTAACGGTTATTTTCTGAGGTGCAATTTTAGGGAACTCCTTAATATGAAACGTGTAGATACCGGTCTGATTGAATGTATATTCAAAACGCAGCCCCTGGTATTCCAAAAACGCTGTCTCCCCAGTCCAGAGCCCTTCATTGCTGACAAGTGTAAGTGAATAATCATACATGTCATCATTTATCCACCTGACGGTATCACCTTCATTGATAGAAAAATTACGCGTATCAAAGTCAAGAGGCAGTTCATAAGAAGCATTATCCTTGACCGCCCTTACTTTGTAAAAACCGTAATCGCTATCAACCCATGATCTATATTGAATCTGGGATATTGGATTTGGGGTATTTTCAGGTGTCTGGGTTGGAACAGGCGTTGTCTGAGAAGGGGTGGGTGAAGTAGTAGGTGAAGGAGTTGGAGTTGCCAATGGTACTGTGACAGGTTGTTTTCCAACGCATCCCAGGAAAATAGATGCCAGAAGAATTAGTATAATTATCCAGATAATTTTCATACACTCACCACATTAATAAAGGAATTGCTTCTAAATAAACCTTCCCAAAGATTGTTCCTGAACCGTTCAATCACGGGTAACTCGGCCTACAATATTGCAATAGCCCGAAAGGTTTAACGGACATAAAAATTATGTATTAAGAAAACAAGGTGAAGCATGTGGGCTAAAAGGTTACATAATGCAATTCCATATTTGATACAGATACTGGGAGCTTATATACTTTTTCTGGGCGTATTATCGGCAGTAGTTGGTGGAACATTACTTCGTTTTGGTGAACCCGCTTCAATTTTCATCGGTATTCTTATGATCCTGACCGGAAATGGGTTAAGATCAAGAACCAGACTAAGCTGGTATTTTATAATATTTTTAATAACAGCATCTTTTTTTGCAATGTATGCACGTGGGTTCAGACGACTTTATTTTGATGTCATCGGAATCGGTTTTAATTTTTTAGTGTTGTATCTATTATTTAAATATCGAAAGGAATACATTTTTCCCTCAAGGTTAAATTTACATATAGAGGGAAAGCTGGCGCTGGCTGCAATATCGATAGCGATTATATATGGAGTCACGGGCACAATGTTGCTTGGAGAGGAATTCAATCCACCTATACGCGATCTGGATACGGCCATTTACTACTCTTTTACAATGCTCACAACCCTGGGGATCGGGGATATTTTGCCTGTGACAAATGCATCGCGATTATTCACAGTATCTGTTGCAGTGCTGGGCATAGCCTCATTTTTAGGTGCAATAGACACTTTTTTAGGATATGCAACAAAGAAAAGACTAAAGGAAGTGATGAATGTTATGGAAAAAATTGAGTTAATAGGACTTGGTGGTCATACCATTGTATGCGGCTACACGCCAATAATTTCTGATTTTTTAAGAAGTTTGAAAGCGTCGAACATACCAATTGTGGTGATCGTAAAAGACCAGGAAGTTTCAAATAATTTAGTAAATGAAGGGTATATAGTATTTCAGGAACCGGCAGATAACATAGATGTGTTACTGAGAGCAAGCTTAAAAAAAGCAAAGCAGGTCTACCTCTGTTCAAACGATGATGCATATAATCTATTGATTGCCCTGACGATTCAAAAATTCAAGAAACGTGAGGGTTTAAATTGCAGGGTTGTTGCTGTCGTTAACTCTTCTAAAAACGCAGAAAAATTAGAGGATTTCTGCGATGAAATAATTGATGTTTCTAAAGTACTGAACGATTATATGTCAAAGAGTTGTACTTTCAAGTCTTAGGTCATTCCGCTTATTCATTGAACTTCTTGTAAAGGCGATTTGCCGCGATCTGGAAGATCAGTATGAAGACCAGCAGCAACACAATATCCTGAAGCGGGGAAAAAAGCGACTTACCGGTATACGCAAACTCGATCATATCATTTCCATAAGTGAGAGGGGAAAAAAACGCGATCTTTTGACCGATCTGGGGCATAGATGATATCGGGATAAATACGCCTGAGATAAAGATAAGCGGCAGCCTGACCGTATTGAGCATCGACATAACCTCTCCCACGTTCTCGGTAGGGTAAGCTGCAAACAGTGTCCCAAGCGTCGCGAAACAGAACGAGGTGAGTATCATCGCGATCAAAAGAACCGGTGCATTTACAATAGGCGTACTGAACATGAGGACACCCAAGGCAAGCGGGAGACATGCAATGCCGAGACTGTAAAGAAATCCGCTCAGGCTCTCACCGAACACCAATGAATGCAGCGAGATCGGCGCCGAGAGTAGACGGTCAAAGGTTTTTACCCGCCGTTCAATGGGTATCGAGACAGGCTCTATTGATGAAGCCGAGAACAGGAGGGTGATCGAGATCAGCCCGGGGATCAGGGTACCGGGCGGGGCGTTCTTCCCGGTGGCAAAGGCCAGGAACATAAAGAGTGGGAAGAGGATGCCGGAGACTACAATGTTGGGCTTGAGGTAGTACATCCGCATGTCCTTTCTGGCAATCGCCCATGCAGCGGACAACTCGCAGGAAAGTCGTTTTGCGCACCCTTCCGGATCAATCGATGGCATGGACTGTACCCCCTACCCGCTGCAGGCCGGTCAACCGGATAAACACATCCTCAAGGCTCGGACCAAGAGTCGTGATACTGATCACTTTGAGATCATGCGTGTGGGCATAAACCATAACTGCATCGATAACCTCGGATGGATCTTGAGTATAGAGCTTAAACTTGTCACCGGCCTTCTGTGCATCATTTACCAGCGGGAGGCGGCGCAGCTCGTCCAGCTGATCTGCAGAATTATTGTTAAATGAGAACTCGATCGATTGCACACTCTGTATCGTCTTTTTCAGGCGTTCAGGTGCGTCGATCGCTGCGATATTTCCTTTATTGATAATCGCTACCCTGTCACACATGAGATTTGCCTCCTCAATATTATGCGTCGTTAAAAAAACTGTGACCCCCTTGCTGACGAGATCTGTGACCACGTCCCGGATGATGAGGTTGCTCTGTACATCGAGCCCTGAAGTGGGTTCATCCAGGAACAACAGGCGTGGGCTGTTGACCAGCCCCATAGCAAGGGTTAGCCGTCGCTTCATCCCCTTGGAAAAACCGTGTGCTTTGTCATTGCGCCGTTCATGTAACCCGAAGATCGTAAGCAACTCGTTTGTCTTTTTTTCACGCTCCTTCCGTGCCACATGGTAGAGTTGGGCGGAAAATATCATGTTCTGCCATGCAGTCAGGTCATCGTACACATTGGAATTCTCGGATACAATACCCATAGACTGCCGTGCAGCAATGGTGTCATGCTCAATATCATGGCCAAAAATAGTTGCCGTTCCGGAGGTGGGGCTTGATATCCCGGTCAAAATACGGATGGTAGTGGTTTTGCCGGCACCATTGGGACCCAAAAACCCAAAAGTCTCTCCCTCGCCAACTGAGAAGGTTATATCATTGAGCGCAGTGAGAGGGCCGAATTTCTTGATGAGATGAGATACCTCAATTGCCTCCATGTATTCCATATATATCGATAGGAATATATCAAAATTGTTAAAGGTACCGTTTCAACTGGTTAAAGGCAAATATTGCCAGAAGGATGAGCAATATGATGTATGGGAACTCAATTATAAGGTCGTATAACGATACCCAGCTATCTTTGAAAACAAAGCCGATATAAGCGTAAATTGAAACGTACAGGAATTCACCTGATGCTGAATATGCTAGAAATTTCCTGAAAGAGTATTTGCTGAATCCTGAAATGTAGTTTAACGGTGCGCCGAAACCAAGCAATACAAAACGGCTCATGAATATACCCAGCGCCCCATATTTATTAAATAAATCTTTTCCTGATTCAAATTTATTTTCGATCTTTTCGAACTTGTGCAATTTTTCAGTAAACACTTTTTCAAAATGTGATGCGGTAAAATATGCTGCAATGTCTCCCACGACCAAACCAAAAAATATCAGGGAAACGCTAAAAAAATAATCTTCAATCGTACCCGACAGCGATCCGGCAGCTATAATGACAAATGTTGCCCCAAGAGGGATGCCAAATGGTGATAGAAAAGCTATGATAAAAAAGAAAAGGGGCAGATTCGAGGATAAATCCATACTTTATGTTCCCCGTTCCCCCGATAGTCGGTTCAATCCCGCGACCACCTGTGTGCAGTTAAGATTATTTTCCTGACAGAGTTTACTGAGGTGTTTCCTGTCATTTGTAAATGAGCTATTAATCCCAAGCTCATCATAAATGATGTCTTTTGGGATGCCGCTTCTATTCACAATGATATTGACGGTCATCCAGTCCTGGATGGTTTTGTTTCCGCTTTTCAGGTAATCATTGTGTTGTTTCCATGTTTCATATTTTTGGGTAGTCCTGACAGCTAACATGATAGTTAAAAGTAGGATTATAATAAGTAATAAAGACCAGAATAATACCTTTCTCTTGTCTTTCATTAATCAATGTTGGGCATCATAGTAGAAAAACATTATTCATACCGATTCAACTCTTTTGAATGGAAAAAATACTTAAACCCAAATGTGAACCTAGCACCAGATGAAACTTAGCGATTTTGATTACCATCTTCCAAAAGAACTTATCGCGCAATCTCCCGTAGAACCAAGAGACTCATCCCGGCTCATGGTCGTTGGAAACGGGATAGAGCACCAGCTTTTTTCTGATATCCCTGATCATTTTGAAAAAGGAGATACACTCGTTTTGAATGATCACAGATTTTTGCCTGATCCGTGTAAATCCATGTCGTTTGCCCCTGTTGATACTTTGGGAGAGGGCGGATTAAGAGAAAAATCCCCAAGATCAAAAACCATATAACCCATGCTCTTTAATTTTTCTTTATCCCTGATCTCCTTTGCGATAATACCGAATCTTGCCTTTCGTCTGGCATTATACCAGTTAACAAGAGTTGCTTTGCGTTCTAATTCTGATAATATGAACTGCGCTTCTTTAGCATCCAATGAACTCCACTTACATTCGAAAAAGGAGATTTCCTTTTTCTCCTTGTTTAAGGTAATTATGTCTATCTCTTCTGTTTTATGCCACCATCTGCCGATATCCATAAATTCAAAAGGAAGCATTCCTCTGCGGTTCATTTCTATTAAAAATTCGGCTGCCATTTTTTCAAATGCCTTACCAAAATAAGAATTAATATCTTTCATGATCAATTCAAACGCCTTTTCCGGATTGATTTCCAGTAAGCGTGAATTTTTGTAGATTAACCTGAACCAGAAATTAAAAAAATTATCCACAAGAAAATACCTTGTATCTCTCATCCGGCTCATTATTACTGGTTTTTCATCTATTACGATCTCATAATTATTTACAAGCTCGTGAAGATATTTTGATACTGCACCCGGCTGCAAGCCGGTATAATCTGAAATCTCCTTTGGGGTTGCATTTCCAGATGAAATTGCTTCAAGTATCGAAAAATAACTCCTGTGCTCGGAACCAAACTCAAGTGTAAGTATATTTCTTCCTTCTTCAGCAAGTATTCTGGTATCTATAAACAATTTTTTTAAAGTCTCCACCGGGTCATCGGTTCCCATCTGACCGGCAAGAAGAAGATATTTAGGAACACCACCAAATATAAAATAAAACTTTGAAGCAGCCTCAATTTCCAGATCAAAAAAAGCCTTCAGGAATGTAGAACTATCAAAAAAGTTGAATGGTTTTATATTAAAAAGCATCGTAGCTCTTCCGAATAGCGGTTCTTTAGTATCTTTGAATATTTTTTTTATCATTCCGACATACGAACCTATAATCAGTAACATATGCTGCGATTTATTATGATTGAGGTCCCAGTATTTCTGGAATTTTGAAAAAATCCCGGGATTGACTTTACTAAGATTCTGGAATTCATCGAAAACCACGATCAATTTTTCTTTATGTTCAAAGATCAGATTGAACAGATCATCCCAATTATCAATCCGCGGTTTAATTTCGAATATCTCTCCAAAAGACTCTTCGATATCTTTTAAAATCAAGGCTTCAGGTTTTATTTCTATAAATAAATAGACAGCTTTCTTTCCTTTTATGAATTCGCGGCTCAATTCGGTTTTCCCGACCCTGCGGCGGCCATAGATCACCACAAGGGAGGAGGAACTTGTGCTGTAAATATCCTCAAGTATGCGAATTTCGTTCTTTCGGTTTATGAAGCCTACCATACAGTAACATACTGTTCAGTATGTATTTATATTTTTTGACATTAACTGACTTCTTGCGTCAAAACTTTCTGGAATCGGGAAAAATCTAGTAGCATCACATATATGAAAAGCGGTTTAAGAGAAAAATCGTGAAATAGCACAACGATTGCGCGGATACGCGTGGATTTGAATCATTTGACAGGATTTACAGGATCGACAGGATACGATTAGCGACAAATCCTGTAAATCCTGTCGATCCTGTCTGAATAAATATGGGGGAAATAATTTGTATCTCCTTTTTTAGCGGAACACTAATAATTTGATCCATGAAAATCCACGCAATCCACGTATCGCGCACGTTGTCCGGCGCGATTGTTAAATTGGCGCTCTATCCGAAATAACTAGACCCTGCCGCGCAGGGCTTCCCGTTCGTTTCCCGTGCTCATGGCTTCTACGAAAGGTGCTCGTCCATTTCGCATGTGGAGCGCGAAACGGTTGAGTTTGGACGGCGTGTTTGTTTATTATTAAGATAAGAACAATTCAACAACGTCCCCTGTGGAAGCTATGGAGAAAAATTACCTCTTTGACCTCCATCTCCCCATAAGTGAAAATCATAATACTATGGCTTATTGCTCAGGAAACTTTATATTAAAATAAATAATTATAATAACATTATGGAAAAGTTATTTTGACAATTATATTAAGGAGTCTTAATGGATAAAGAGTCGCTTATTGCATATATATCAAAACTCAATGATAGAAATTTAAACCGCCAACAAGCATCTGGATTTACTATATGGGCAATATTAGGTATTTTAGCTTTTTTAGTTTTGGACCTTAGTGAAAAGATTCCTTCTGTTTATTATTCCATAGAATTAAAGTTCTATTCAATAATTATTTTAGCTATGATAACGGATTTTTTACCGCTGGTCTTTTTTATTTATTCTATACTCATTTTGAATTCGACAATATTTGGAAAAAGAAGATTCTCTTCGACAGTAGAATCAAAATCTGAAATGTTGACTTTAATCCCTTTTTGTTTTGTTTTGATAGTGTTTTCAATTATAAATCTTGAAGCAGCAAGTTTAGTAACAACATTAAATATTTCTCCGTGGGTTTTTCAAGTATTTGCTCTATATTTTGGCATAAACGGAATATCTCCAATTATTAAAAAGGCATATCAATTTAGAAAAAGCCTAAAAGCCAAAACATATTATCCAGAAATATCTTGGTTTAGTATTAAAACGAGGACAATTTTTTCAATTGTTTTTACAATTATGGCAATAATAAGTTCATTTCTTCTTTACTTAATAATTCGTGATATTACCATATCTTTAGAAGCAGCCGAAATTTCTTTAATAATCAAAACAGATATCGAAATACTAGCTATTCTTATCCTTATTTTATTTTTATTTAATGTTATCAATTCATCAAATCGATTTGATTGGTTGGAGAATTTAGAGAGGGAAATTTATATAGATGATTTATCTGAGATTGAAATAAAAGAAAAGCTTGAAAGAGAATATATTGGCTATGACATTTTTAAATGGCTATCTAAGCGTGAGGAAATACTGAATAAAAAAGTAAATGAAATATTGACTCTATTAGAAGATGGAAAACAAAAATTAGATGAAATAGAGAAGATAGATCCAAAATACCAATTTGAAATAGTTGGAAAAACCGATGAGATTTTTACAAAGCTAAAAAGGAAAAGTGATGAATATCGTTCTTTAGTAAAACAGATTTTGTTCCAGGTAACTGAAATTACTAAACAAGGAATACCTGAAGAAGAAGAAATAAACGAAATTAAGACCATAAGCGAGATGTGGCTAAAACAGGTTGAAAATATTGAAATGAAAACAAATGCATTAATCATTAATTCTAGACAGATATTATCAAAAATAGAAAAATAATTGATCATGTATTTTTAAATATGTAACCTTTCCGGAATGCCTTCATTGTAAAGCCAATACGGAGGTATTTTGCCTATAGTCCTGAAAAATATTGCACATTGGGGTATCTCCCAAAACCAATTCTAACTGTCTCGAAAATCGGGAAAATTCTAAGACAAGAAAAAATACTTAACCCATTATGCAAACCTAGCACCAGATGAAACTTAGCGATTTTGATTACCATCTCCCAAAAGAACTTATCGCACAATCTCCCATAGAACCAAGAGACTCATCCCGCCTCATGGTCGTGGGGAGCGGGATAGAGCACCAGCTTTTTTCAGATATCCCGGATCAATTTGAAAAAGGAGATACTCTCGTTTTGAATGATTCCAGGGTTATCCCCGCAAAACTCAAGGGGAAAAAAAGCACAGGCGGTCAGATCGAAGCTCTTGTGGTCTCAAAATCAGATGCAGGTTATGAATGCCTGATCCGCGGAAAGAAAATCCGTGAAGGGACAAAACTTGATTTCGGCGAACTTGAAGCGACAGTGCTTCAAATCCTGGAAAAACCCAATACAAACAGGTATCTTGTGAATTTTAATTGCAACGGCAGCCTTCCCGATATCCTCGAAAGAATAGGCGATGCACCGCTTCCTCCCTATATAAAGCAGAAACTTGATGATAAGAACCGTTACCAGACGGTATATTCCAGGGAAAAAGGCTCGATCGCTGCCCCGACTGCGGGTCTTCATTTCACTGATGAATTACTCGAAAGGATTTCCGCAAAAGGGGTTAATATCGCATACGTCACGCTTCATGTAAGCCTTGGCACGTTCACGCCTGTCAAGGCCGAAGATATTGAAGAGCATATCATGGAACCCGAATATATTTCCATCCGCAGGGAAAATGCGGATATTATCAATGCAACGAAAGGAAAACTCATAGCTGCCGGAACAACAACTGTAAAAGCGCTTGAGAGTTCATGCATTGATGGGAAAATAGTGGAAAACGATGGATTCAGCCAGCTTTTTATTTATCCTCCTTATGAATTCAGGTCAAAGATAGACGCCATGATAACGAATTTCCATCTGCCGAAATCCACACTTTTGATGCTCGTAGGCGCATTTGCAGGAAGGGAAAGGCTCATGTCAGCCTATAAAGAAGCTATCCTGCATTCATACAGGTTCTACAGCTTCGGAGATGCGATGCTTATCTCAAGGAAGGGGAATTGAATTAGTATGTACAAATTGATCCACACCGATAAAAATTCAGGAGCAAGAGCCGGGAAACTAATTACAAATCATAGCATCATAGACACACCTGCATTCATGCCTGTTGCGACAAAAGCCACTGTAAAAACGATCACTTCGGATGAACTTTGCGATATAGGGACGCAAGTCCTGATAAGCAATGCGTTTCACCTGTTCCTTGCGCCTGGAATGGAGGTAATTCGAAAAGCAGGAGGCTTGCATAAATTCATGAACTGGAAAGGAGGAATTTTTACCGATAGCGGCGGTTTCCAGATGATACGAAAGGATTTCCCGTTCAAGATTACGGATGAGGGGATCACTTATAAGAACCTGCGCGATGGGAAAAAATACTCTTATACTCCGCAAATTTGCCTTGAGAACCAGAAGATCCTTGGAAGCGATGTAGCCATGATACTTGATGAATGTCCCGCCTACGGGAGCGAGCATAGTGTTGTGGAATCTTCAATGGAAAGGACATTACTCTGGGCTCAAAAAGCAAAAAATGTGGAACAAAATAAAGGCCAGCTCTTTTTTGCAATATTGCAGGGCGGGACATTTGCAGAACTCCGGAAAAGATGCGCCGAGGAAATGACTGAAATGGATTTTGATGGTTATGGGATAGGCGGACTTTCGATAGGCGAGCCAAAGGAAATAATGAACGATGTCTTAAAACTCAGTGTGCCGCTTGTGCCAGAAGATAAAGCGCGTTACCTGATGGGTGTTGGTTCACCTGTTGAGATCTTAAATGCGATCGAATCCGGCATCGATATTTTTGACAGCGCTTTCCCTACAAGGAACGCACGGCACCAGACCCTTATGACTTCAAAAGGCAGCATTGACATCGCGCGCCAAAAATTTGCCGCGGATTTTTCACCGATAGATGACAATTGTGGTTGCTATACCTGCAAGAACTATACAAGAGCATACCTGCATCATCTTTTTAAAGAATCGGAATTGCTGGCTCTCCGGCTTGCTTCCATTCATAATCTCCATTTTATCCAGTCCATAGTGAAAGGGGCACGGGAAGCGATACTGGAAGATGAATTTTCAGAGTACCGCAAGAACGTGATAGGGGGTTTTATATGATCGAAAAATCCCGAATACACAGTATAAAAGATTATCTATGCACACTTCAGGATTGTCATTGATCTTCTTTTACAATACCATCTACTGTCATTTTAGATATTGCAGAGATTTTAATCATGCCAATACCAGCTGAAAATATTAGAGAACCAATCACAGTCCCTATAATTGCAGCAACAAAATTTTGTCCTGACAGGAAGCTGATGACCTGAATAAAAAAAAATATACTTATTACTATCAGCCCAATCCCAATATAATCATAAAATAGAAGTTTTTTCACATCTTTTTTAGTTGAGGAATTTGTTTCAGACATTTATATAACTCCATATAGATTCATTCAATACAATAATATCATCAATATCATAGATATTCTTTTCCATATCTATTATTTTCTCATTTTGTTCATTTAAAAACGTATGTTCCTGAAAATTCAGGGATGGATCAAAGAAATGTAATGTATTGTCGTATAGTTGATTTATATTCATATTGGAACCACCAAAAGCTACAATTAAACCGATCATTGCAATATATTTTGCTTGAGCAAAAACTTTGTTTTGACTTTTCCAATCAAAAGTGAGTTTTTCGTTTTTCTTCTTCTCAACTATAATAAATTTATTGTAAGCATTTTCCGCCTCGATCTTTTTTTCGATATCCCCTACAGCCATAGAACTATAAATTTTCTTAAGTATTGAATTAGTGATAAAAATTCCAACTAATATAAACAGTATTACAAAACTCGCCAGATAATACTTTAATCGGTCTTGCGAAATGCCAGATAGATCAAAATTTTGAGTAATATAATCCGGTCCGTTCAGGATTATTTGTAACATACCTATAAATGTTAAAAGGATAAAAGATGGTGTAAGCCAGTTTTTAAAGATTTTTAAAAACTTTGATCCATAGTAAATCTTTGTTATTTCAGATACTTGTTTTTCCGCCTTAAATCTCTTCTCAGACTGATGTAATCTAGCTATACTTTCAATAAAAATCAAGGCTATAAATACCAATATCAAAGGTTCTATCTTATTGTCCCAGGTAATCCTGGAAGTTGATGGATTGGAAATGTATATTCCTGCAATTGATAGCGAAAAAAAGAAAAGAAATTTAGTTGCATCACCTAATTTGTTATTTATGATCGACAATATCCAAAAGATAATAGTCAAAACAAATAAAATACTAAAGATCGCATATCTTAAATTATTTCCAGAAAAATCAAATGTTGAAATAAATTTGAAGTCTATAGATCGAACCACATCAGAAGCGATAAAAAGCATTAATATAGTCGAAGTTAAAGCTACAACGACATGAAGATTTTTTGGTTCATTTCTATCAAAGGGACTTGATTTCACTTTTACACCTTAGAAATCTTTTGTTGCTTCATTTTTACCAATTGAGAGAGCAGTTTAATCACAAAATCTTCAGGATTGAGGGACAAAACAGGTATTCCTAAATCGCTTAATTCCCTTGTCAATTTATCCCGTTTTTTGCTGTATTTTATTGATAAAGCTTCCTCAGTAATTAAATTAAGATCTTTTCTTTGCCTACATAAAAAAGGAATTTTACAAATAAGTTCTTTTAAAAAAGTTGTTTTGTTCATTTTTTCTTTTAACTCAAACCATGGAGTGAAGGGAGCTAATATCATAATTTTATGATGATGCTGCCGTGCAAGCTTGAGTATATCTTCTATTTTTTCAGTATTTAAACCGTCTAAATCAGATATTATTACCATAAGAGCAGTTCCTTTGATTTCGGTCAAAGCTGTTCTGATTGCTTCATTAAGTCCTTCCTCTTTCTTGATATCCACGACCTTCAATGGCAATTGTATGCCCTGCTTTATGCAAAATTCTAATAAATATCGCTTCGCAAAGCGATTATTCCATTTTAACATATTTATTTCTTCAGTATTTAACCGAGCCAATTTGCCCACATATTCCTTTATTTTATTATCTAAAGCTGAATCTTTTTTATCGAAAACATCAGGATAAGATTTGCATAAGAATTCTTTAACCAGCCTGAATATCAAGGGGTATTCGTTATCATATCTGATCTCGTTACCATCATTGAAATCGTAATTCTTTTCTTTTGAATCCATATCAAGTTGGATGGCAGCCAGATTTGGATTTACTTTTGCCAAAGTTCTCAGTATCATGTACAACTGTTTTTTGCCTGACTTATTAGGTAAATGATCTATTAATTTGTCTGAAAATGTATAAAGTCCAACCGGATCATGGTTGTCAAGGGCAAATTTTGAGAACGCTACTGCCGTTCTTATAGCGTAATCTAATTTTGTATAACCCGCTGTTCCTGAATCCATCGAAGGAGAAACATCCAGGAAAATTAAAGATGGAATTATAACCTCGCTCTCGAATTCTCGAGTCATGAGTTTATTAAATCTTGCGGTTGATTTCCACTCAATTTTCTTGAAAGAATCACCCAGAATATATTCTCTAATTCCCGCAAAATCCGTTCCGATCCCGAGTTGTTTCGAACTATGAACCCCTAAAGCTCTTAATGTACTTCTTTTCTGTCTCAGTTTATCTATGCTTATTTCTTCAATAGACGGATATACGGTCACTTTAACCGGCAACCTAAAGAATTTCTCACTATAGAAAAACCCCCTGGGATCGCTGGCAAAAATGTTTATTCCAGGGAATTGAAATTCCCCTCTTTTAGTAGGTATAACAAAATATGTGTATTTGATTTCACTTTTCTCATCCAGAGTTAAAACTCTCGAATTTTCATCAATTATCTTAAAAGAGTCAGGTACAATATCACTTATTTGTGCGAATCCGAATTTTCTATATGTATTGTTTTTTACGGATATGGTTACGGGAATTTTTTTATTTGTGAAGGTATTGAACTCACCTGAATCAATTTTCAACTCACGTGAAACGGTTATATCCGAAGTAAATAAAGCTTTCTCGGTAGCGCTATAGAAAAACCAGTTGATCGAAATATAGGATATCATTACAGCGCCCAATAAAAAAATTGTTAGTTGGGGCAGGATAACTCCCATAAAAGTAGCAATAAATCCAAGCGCAAGTACCGATCCGGCTCTTATGCTGAAAACCATTTCATATCCCGATATTTTTTAAAGCCTCATGAATAATATCTACAGAACGAATACCTTCAAGTTCAGCTTCTGCTTTTACAATTATCCTGTGATTCATAATAGGCAAGGACAGCTGTTTCACATCATCAGGTATCACATAATCACGACCATGCAGCAATGCCTTAGCTTTTGATGTCTCAAGTAGGGCGATAGATGCTCTTGGGCTTGCTCCTAACAACACCTGTGGGTGCTTTCTTGTATAAAATACAAGTTCCGTGATATAATCTATTATTTCATGCTCGACATGAATTTGTTTCACCAAATTTTGGAGCATGAGTATTTTTTGAGGATTTACTACCGCATTTACTTTATCAGTATAGCCCCTGTTAAACAATTCTAATATTTTTTTTTCTTCTTCTTTTGTGGGATAATCAACCAATATTTTCATTTGAAATCTGTCTACCTGCGCCTCTGGAAGCGGGTATGTTCCCTCTTGTTCTATAGGATTTTGAGTTGCAAGGACCATCGAAGGAATCGGTAAAATATGTGTTTCACCTTCTATCGTGGTTTGCCTTTCCTGCATAGATTCGAGCAATGCAGCCTGTGTTTTTGGCGGTGCGCGATTTATTTCATCTGCTAACAATATGTTCGTAAAAATGGGGCCTTTTCTTAGAACAAACTCAGATGAATGTACTTTATAAATCAATGTTCCAGTTATATCTGAGGGAAGTAGATCAGGAGTAAACTGTATTCTTTTATAATCACAACCAAGTGTCTTTGAGAATGCCTTTATCAACGCAGTTTTTGCAATTCCTGGTACCCCTTCAAGAAGAACATGACCACCAGCCAGTAATGATATCATCAAATCCTCTATAACATTTTGCTTTCCCACCACGGTTTTCTGCATTTCACCCAATATCATGCCATAGATTGACTGGACTTCTTTAAGCATATTACTGTCTATACTTTCTGTTTTCAAAAGATTCTACCTCCTTAATTTCATTTAATATCGCATATATATCGGAATATAGGTTTTGCATTTCTTTACCACTGAACTTGGCAGCGATCATATTAGACTCTTGAGAATATATTTTTTTGATGATCTTGAGCGTTTTATTAAGCCTGCGTTTTTTAATTCCGGGATATTTAGTACATGCTATTTTCACTACTTCATTTATTGGCATCTCATGCGTTACCCCTATGTTTTTGTAAAATATTTCTTTGAATTCTTGACCCATTATAATTGCAGGCTCGTTATACATATCAAATGATTTTGCTTTTTCCATAGAGTGCAGGTATTTCGATGTTGTACCACTTCTTTTGAAAAAAGAATTCACTGTTGGAACATATTTGTCTCCCACAAATAAAGCGACTAAGGCCATAAATAATAGAAACCAGGTTTGAAGCGTAAAGAAGGAAGGAAGGAAGTCACGCAATCTGTTATCATCTTTAATTTCTTCATCATTTTTAATCCCGTTTAATTCGTCCTTAAGTTTTCTTAAGTCATTTTGAGCGCTTGACAACTCAATTTTTGCTCTCTGTATGCTATTTTTTTTAAACAATAAATCCCTGGATTTTGAGATTTCATCTTCTCCCTCTTTGGTGTTTTTAAGTGCGCTTGAATGATCATCTTTCGAATAGCTTGATACTGCATTTTTTATTTTTTCTTTTGATTCATTTAAATGCTGTTGGGCTTCAACCACGTTAATACCACTTTTCTTAGAGTCGTTTATTTCCTGTTTTAAATTTTCAATCTCCTTTAAGGCTTTTTCAATATCACTTTTTGCCCTTTCTTTGCTTTCTTTTCCATAGAGAGTATCTTTAACGCCAGCAATTCCATTCTTCCCTTTTGCGATTGAATCCAAACACTGTTTATAATCACCTGAGTTACACTGCGTTTCTGCCTCTAATAAATTATTCCCAGTCTGATTTAATTGTTTTTCTGCCTTTGATATTTTCCATTTAGGAATGTTTTCTAATCTTTTCTCAAAAAATACATTATATGCATTGTTACCGCCTGATAACCATGTTATGATACTTTCATAAAACGCCTTATTATCATTTAAGTCAAGCATACCATTTGTAAAAATACTGGGATCAGATAATACTATGATCTTTCCCTTTCCAATATTAAATGTCCTGGCAAACAACAAGGATTCTTCTACTTCATCCGAATCCCTTATACCGTTAAAATTCTTATCTATATAACTCCCTTCCGGAAAATAAGCCATATCTTGTTGGCCTGGCACGGAAATAAGATACGTTGGATGATTCGTTATTACATCCACCACTGATCTTGTGGTAAGTTGTTTTTTAAAATTGCTAACTATAGGAGCAAAGCTTTTCCCGCCATAATTATATTTTTTATTATTTATCTCTCCATATCCAAAAGAGACCGGAAACTTGCCCAATACATAATTCCCATATCCAAAATCATCTGCTATTAAGACCTTGCCGCCTTTTTCAACGTAATTATATAATTCTGAAGGATTGATTCCGAAATCGGGATATAATATAACTAAAATACTGTTTCCCCAATTGTAAGCGCTCTGAAAAGAGTCCACAGTTTTAGTATAATATCCCATTCCTTTTGTGAGGTCATATATTTTGGAGGCGCCATTCCAATTGCTATTGTCTAAACCATAATCCATAGATACTTTATACTCATATGGGGACGTTGGGAGTTCATTCATAATATCTTTCTGATTTATTGGCTGCAACTTAGTTGAGGGGATACTATAAGTTGAAACTACTTTTTGAGTTGCTACAGGTTGTGGGAGTGAATATCCCGAATATACTTTAACATCATCAAAGCTTGCATCAGTTCCCCAGCTATAAAGACCTATTTTTCCATTCGAATAAGTAGAGTCCTGATTATCAATTTTTAAAATATCATCCAAAAAAATTTTAATTGAGTCACCTTTTACAATTGCTTTTAGCGTATACCATTTGTTTAAACTCAATGGAGTTTTAGATACAGCAAGTGTACTACGATCCGAAATGCCAGGTCCTTTATGTTTAATTAAAGATATTGATTCAATTTCTCTGGTAAAATATAAATATACCACATAATATTGCTTTTCATTGTTTGCACGAAAAATGAGTCCTATTCCTCCCATTGAATTGAATTTTACTTTAGCCTCGGAAGTATAATCATCCCAGTTGTATTCCCCTGCTGTAGAAATAGATGGATATACGCTGCTTGATTGCGTATAATCTCCATTAACAGCTTTCCAGGTTCCAGAAATTGCAGTCCAGTTCTTTTCATTTGAAAAACCTTCGTTAAACAAAAAATCTGAGTCTGCATTTGATATTGGCAACAGAATCAACATGATCAAAATACAACTTGCCCGGATTCGTTTATCTTTTCTCAACATTTTCTTTTATCTCTTTATACACAGTTTTGGCTTGTGTTGAGTGTTTTTCTTCGATAACGTGCTTGCTATAGTAAGCTTCCTCATACAATTGCGTTAGAGTTTTCAGGCTTGTTGAAATCGAAGTTCTTATATTGGCAACGTTTTGGAAAAATTCCCAATGAGTCTGTTCACTGTTTTTATTAATGCCAACGGCTTCTAACTTATTTGTAGCCGAGTCATAACAAGCTATTACACATTCCTTAGGATTCAAGAATACCGCAGGTTCAGGTTGAGAATCTTGATTTGTTATGAATTGGGTTTGTCTATTTTCTCTTTTCTTTAATCTATATTTATAATAAACAAATCCAATTAGAATAACTGATGCAATAACACCTGCGAATAGATACCAAAAAACTCCTGATGCAACTTCAACCTCGATTTTTTCTGAACTTGATGATTTATACAATCGTGAATCAGAGTTAAAATGTGTCTGAATAATAAATTTTCCTGATCCAAGTTTTGATGCGCTTATCGAGGTACCAAATTCTCCCTGTTCATTTGTAGTTGCAGCGCTAATGATTTTATCACCCATGGTAATATCTATTGGTTTACTTCCCAGGGGATGGAAATCATCGGTATGAAGCGTCCCGTTGATTATAAGGGAGCCATCGGAGCCTATTTTTTGTTCATTGGAAAAAATAGTAATATAGGTATTGGAATACACAAAAAAATTGGCTGTTCCTGCTGCTTTATTATGTGTTGCATCACCGTTAAATTCTGCAGTTAATATATGCGCCCCCAGAGGTGTATTTAAAGGAAATTTATATGCAATGGAAATTGTACCATTTTCATTTGTTTCAAATTCTCCTATTTTTGCCTGAAGGTCATTTATAATCAAAACAGCCTTATCCATAGACATATTTTGGCTGGAGATTTTAACAATAATATTTAATGTTGTATTTTGATCCAAATATTCAGGATCTGCCGATAAAAAAATATCTACATTTTTTTTAACTGTATCTATGTGTTGAATTATAGATGATTCACCATATTCATCCGTTCCGGAAAAAGCTACTTTGATATCATATTCCCCAGGTTCGATATTGCGATCAACAGAATATCTCCCATTTTTGTCGGTTATTGGAGTGTCTTTTAAGGAATCATTAATGAATATTTTAACAGAATTACCTGCAATGGGTTTCCCTGAATCATCCACCAATGAACCTTCTATTTTCAAAATATTGGCTTCATAATTCAAATTTAATCTCAAAACTGTCTTTGATTTGACTACGATTTTTGGATCGCTATCCGAACCAAAGTATTGGCTATTTTCATTTGATTTGGCTATAATATTGTATGTATCCAACTGAAATTCTAATGGCAAGATAATATTGGCATTAAAAACTCCTTTTGAATCTGTTCTGCTTGTTCCAATTAGTCTTCCCGGAGTTGATTTTGATTTATTTGCAAATATCTTAACCTCCATATTCTCTGCGCCACTTCCATTTAATGTTGAAACATATCCATCTATTTTGAATTGGGTTTCCCTGAAAGCAATTTCCGGATAACTATTTATGATAGTGATCGTAGGTGATTTCGAAATAATAGGTGCGTTTCTTAATTCAATGTCCTTTTTAGTTCCAATATCATTTTCTTTCTTAGGTTCATCGTTTTTTCCTAAATTCAAACTGGGACGTGATGGACAGATTCCATTTGGACTGCATACGCCAGTAGTGGGGTCAAACTCAACCCAGCCATATCCCTCAAAATATACTTCGACCCACGCATGGGCATCAGTTCCTATTACATCAAAAGTCTCTGTTATAGGATTCCATGCTCCTGTTGCATAACCTGTAACAAAACGAGCAGGTATCCCCACAGAACGTGCCATTACAACCATAGCGCTTGCAAAATAGACACAGTAACCTTCTTTTGATTCGAACAAGAAATAGTCTATAACATCTCTGTCTGCAGGCGGGGACTTTATGTTTAAATTGTAATAATAATTTCCACTTGATTTAAGATATGAATTAATGCTATTAGCTTTGTCGAAAGGGTTATCGTTATTAGCTGTGACCTCATTGGCTAAATCTCGAACTCTTTTCGGAATTGATGTAAGTTGGATGTATTTGTCTCTTATTTGTGATGGATAGCCCACTGAAGATCGTCTCAGATCATCCGGATTAAAGTCTGTGATATGTGATGTTATTGAATATTTTTCATTGTTTTCTAACCCTTTATTGATATGCAAAACCTGATTTGTGTCCATCTCTATTACGGATTTAAAATCCCCAACTATCGAAGGTTCATAAGCTGCGAACAATATTGGACCCTGAGACGTTACTATAATAAATTCCTGGGTAAGAAAACTTTCATTTCTATTCTTGGATTCATGAAGAAGTTGTGTATTGGGAAGATAAGTAGTTCTTTGTGTTTCAGTTACTTCAAAGCCATCTCCAGTATAACGGTCATATACCATCCCTCTCCAATAATGTGGTTTCGAACTTCTAACTCGAAGCTGTAATGCAGGATTTTCCATTACACTCCCGCCAAGTGTAACCTTCTTATACGCTGACATTCCTGCCAATTCTGCCAATCCTACTGCATCTTTCAGGCCCCCATTAGAATTATGTATATTTTCAGGGTCTAAAGTTTCAAGTTTTTCATGCAATACTGGTTGAAACGCATAGGAAGGATTAGGCATAGTGACGATAAAAATTGTCAGGATTAATAGAATTACTCTTTTTTGCATGCTTCCAACTATGAAGAAGTGAATTATGGATTAGCTTGTTATTAATGTTTCGAGTAAAACCATTTAAAGCAGTAATAATAATCTAGAGACTAATGGTCAAAGTTGATAAATTCATCCAGGACAGCATCCAGAAAATAAAGAAAGATATTAAGGGACGAGCGATAATTGCCCTTTCGGGAGGGGTTGACAGCTCAGTTTGCGCAGTTCTGGCGCACAGGGCTATCGGGGATTTATTGACACCTATTTATATCGATACGGGTTTGATGAGAAAAGGGGAAACGGAAATAATCAAAAAAATATTTTTGAACATGAACCTCCAGGTCATAGATGGAAAAGAGAACTTCCTGAAGGCGCTTAAAGGTCAAACTGATCCTGAGAAAAAAAGAAAAGCAATAGGTGAAGCATTTATTCGTGAATTTGAAAGGGAAGCAAAATTATTGGGTGCAAAGTGCCTCATTCAGGGAACGATCTATCCTGACAGGATTGAATCAGAAGGCGGGATTAAGAGCCATCATAATGTGGGAGGCCTTCCAAGCGTTATGGATTTTGAAAGTATCGTAGAGCCGATAGCTGATCTATATAAGGATGAGGTAAGAGAAGTGGCAAGGGCGCTTGGACTTCCAAAAGAGATTTCAGATCGTATGCCATTCCCAGGCCCCGGTCTTTCTGTGAGGATAATTGGGGAAGTGACCGAAGAAAAGCTTGATGTTGTCAGGGAAGCCAACGCAATAGTGGAAGAAGAACTTCTTGAACAGTTCAAACCATGGCAGACATTTGCTGCGCTTCTTGAAAAAGGGACTGGAGTAAAAGGGGATGTGAGGGTGCACGGCTGGATAATAGCAGTGCGTGCGGTACAATCAAGGGACGGTATGACTGCAGAAGCCATGGAATTGCCCTGGGATGTGCTCCAAAAGATCCAGTCAAGGATCACAAGCGAGATACCAAATGTTTCGCGGGTACTGTACGACCTGACACCGAAACCTCCTGCGACGATTGAATTTGAATAATTGTGTAACAATAAGTAAGAAAGTATATTTATTGATACTCCCTAAAACCAAAATCATGTCACTCACTAAAATAATCCAAAACATCCGCGCAAAGCAGAAGATCAAATTCAACCCTCCAGACAGACCAACGGCTGTCTGGACTGGAAAAGACCTGCTGGATGGAAAGCCAATAACGGCGCTTACAGTTATTTTCCAGACATCAGGATGCAGGTGGAGAAATTGTACCATGTGCGGTTACATCTATGACAGCGCGCGGGAGGCGCCATCGCATGATGACCTGATGAAGCAGTTTGAGAATGCTATGTCACGCTGCAAAGATGAAGAGATCATTCTTAAAATATTCACATCAGGAAGTTTTCTTGACGATGGGGAGATATCCCAGGTTACAAGAAAGGAGATGCTTACTCGCCTGAATAAAGATGACAGGGTAAAAAAAGTGATAGCTGAAACAAGACCTGAATATGTGACAGATGAAAAAGTTCGGGATGCAGTATCCGTTCTTGGAAAAAGATTCGAAGTAGCGATCGGTCTTGAGACCAGCAATGACATGATACGAAAGGAGAGTATAAATAAAGGTTTTTCGTTTGCTGATTTTATTAGGGCAAGTGAAGCCGCAAGAAGGAATAATGCGACTGTAAAAGCGTATCTAATGATGAAACCGCCTTTTGTTTCAGAAGGCATCGCCATGAATGATATGATAAGATCCATAAAAGACACAGCGCCGTATGCAGGAACAATATCCATGAACCTTTGCAATGTCCAGAAGGGGACGCTTGTTGAGGAAATGAATGAGCGCGGGGATTATCGCCCTCCTTGGTTATGGAGCGCTGTTGAAGCGTTAAAGAAGGGAAAAGAATCATCGCCCGGAACTGTCATAATGTCAGATCCGGTGGCTGCCGGTTCTATGCGCGGCCCCCATAATTGTGGCAAATGTGATGCGGATGTTGCAGAGGCGATCCGGATATTCTCGACCACGCAGGATACAGCAGTTTTCAATAATCTTGATTGCGATTGCAAAGAATTATGGACAAAAGTCATCGAACTTGAGGACTTCACGTTTGGGGCGCCGCTGGTGAAATGAGTTGAGGAGTGATCAATAGAATGGAAATTTAAGACCGGATAAACAGGATCGGCTGGATACGAACTAAATGCAAATCAAGCATATCCTGTTTATCCTGTAAATCCTGTCAAAAGAATTGAGTGAATAAAAGAAAATTACCTGTCTTGATATCGAAATATGTTTATTATTTACTATGCTTTAAAAAAATTATACTAATATGAAAATCCTTGTTCATGTCTGCTGCGCTCCATGCTTCACGTATCCAAATGAATCTCTGGTTGAAAAAGGTCATGACGTAACAGCTTTTTTTTACAATCCCAATATTCATCCATACATGGAATATAAGAATCGCCGGACTTCACTTGAGCAGTATGCGCAAATCAAAAAGACCAAAGTGATCTACAATAATGAATATGACCTGGAAAACTACCTCAGGGGAGCGCTTGCTGCCGGGGAAAGATGCAGATTCTGCTATGAGTGCAGACTAAATGTTACTGCAAAAACCGCAAGCGAATTAGGATTTGATGCTTTTACGACTACATTATTGATCTCCCCTTTCCAGAAGCATGAAATGCTTGCCGATGTCGGGAAAAAAGCCGCTGATGAATATGGGGTGGAATTCTATTATGAGGATTTCAGGGTTGGATACAGGAAGTCCCGTGATATCTCAAAAGATATGGGGCTTTATATGCAGAAATATTGTGGATGCATTTTCAGCGAGAAGGAGCGGTATCTTAAACCCGATACTCAAAAATGAAAAGAAATAGTCATACGCACCAAAGTTATTCAAAATCAGTTATTATCTAACTATTTCTGAAAGTTATAACCTGAGATTCCGACTTTAATAGGCTACTCAAGCCCAAATTGCTTTGAAGTCTTGCGCCTCAGGTTTTTCTTCCGGAATAAGCCTGTCAGTGAGTCTTGCATACAGATTCGTGAGCATAGAGTCGTTATCTCCTGATGGTCTTCAGGTACTTTTCAGGTGTTAACGAAAAATTCTTCGCATTATCAAAAAGACTATCAATGAACTCAGCTTGCTGCTTGCTCCATATCTCATTAGGAACGGTTTTAACCCATTTAGCATAAAAACGAATGAAATTTAATCTCTCCTTCAGATTTTGTTCCCTGTCAAATTTCGAATCCATAATCTCCTCTTTTTACTCCCAGAATATCCATATTGATGGAACAAATTATTTTAGGATATATTAAATATATAGATTGGCTCAAATAGCGCTCTTATCAGCAAGGTTTTTATCTAATCAGGCTGTATGAGACTCACCCCACGGGATAGTAGGGTAGCCTGGTCCATCCTTGAGCGTTTGGGACGCTTAGACCGCGGTTCAAATCCGCGCTATCCCATATTACAAAACCTTTTACGGTAAGAGATAATATTTATTAAGCATGCAGAAAAATAACAGTTCGCTAAAAATCGCAATTGTTATTCTTTTTATATTATTAGCAGGCTCATCTTTCTTTTTATACACAAGTATGGAAGAGATCAAACTCAAGGATAATTCCATCGCAACCTTGACGAGCGAGTCGTTATTGGATAAACAGGAGATTTTGCAGCTTGAATCAAATATCACAAACCTCAGGGAAAACCTGTCAATAACAGGAGAACTTCTGAAAAACGAAACACAAACAAGACAGAAACTTGAAGAGGAGATAATAAACCTCACAATGGTATCCAGAAGCGATTACTGGGCCATCGGAGTAGATGCAAATGAAATAGGTCATGTGATCCCTCTTGAGGTCATAATTAAAGAAGGAACAGGCAACCTCTTTCTGAATGTCGCGAATGTCCTCGCCGATGAGACAATGCAATCCTCAGCCCAGACAGCAATACGCGTAGCGCGCGAAGTCACACGGACAAGCCTCACTGGTAAAGACGTTCTCATCAACATTAAATCCCCGGCGCAGGAGAGCCAGTTGACCATATCAGGTGGAAGTGCAGGCGGCGCCATTACGGTCGCAGCCATTGCAGCGATGAAGGGAATGTCGCCGCTTAATGATGTGCTAATGACTGGAACGATCAGCACAGACCACTCCATCGGACAGATCGGGGCGGCAAGAGCAAAAGGTATTGCAGCGAGGGAGAATGGCGCAAAGCTGTTCCTTGTGCCGCCTGGCCAGAAAGGGGAAGTTGGGGATATCGGGATAGAAGTTATGGAAGTCAGGACGATCGAAGAAGCTGTTAAGTATGCGATATGAGGTCTGGCTCTCTCGAAACATTGAAATACCCTTCATACTTAAGTAGTCAAAAATGGTTCAATCCTCTATCCAGGTCTGGGAAGATTTCTTTAAACGCTATTACTGGGAAAGAATTCTTGAATTAGCAAAGGATTATCCTGAAATAAGAAGCCTTGTTATCCAATTCCCGGATATCGAACGCTTCGACATGGAACTTGCACGCGAGCTTCTTGAGCATCCTGAAAGCGTCATGAAACATGCAAATGAAGCCCTAAGCAGCATTGACCTCCCAGCCGACGTTGTTTTTACGAATACCCACGTGAGGATCGTCAAGATCCCGGAACGTATCCAGATAAGGGAACTGCGAAGCAGCAACATTAATAAGTTCATAGCAGTGGCGGGACTTATCAGGAAAGCAACTGAAGTGCGACCCAAGATAATAAATGCCGCTTTTAAATGCCAGAGATGCGGCGATGTTACATTCATGCCACAGGCTGAGGGAAAATTCGTGGAGCCTTTCGAGTGCCAGAGCGATGAATGTGGGCGCAAGGGGCCTTTTAAGCTTCTTCATGAACAGTCTGAATTCATAGATGCCCAGAAACTGCGCATTCAGGAATCGCCTGATGACCTCAGGGGCGGAGAGCAACCCCAGACGATCGATGTGGATGTGGATGACGATCTTGCAGGGCTTGTATCACCGGGTGACCGCGTAGTCATATCCGGGATATTGCGTTCATTCCAGCGAAGTAACCGTGAGGGGAAGAGCACTTTTTTTGACCTTGTGCTTGACGGGATATCAATAGATATTGAAGATAAGGAATTCGAAGACATAGAAATATCAAAAGATGACATCGAAGAGATCCTGGCCCTTGGCAAGGATGATGGGATATACAACAAGATAATCGGATCTATCGCGCCTTCTATCTACGGTTATGAGGAAGTGAAGGAAGCCATGGCGCTTCAACTTTTCTCTGGAGTGGCCAAGAAATTGCCCGACGGCGCACGGATTCGCGGTGATATTCACATCCTCCTCGTGGGTGATCCGGGCGTAGCTAAATCCCAATTGCTCAGGTATGCTGTAAAGCTTGCGCCGCGTGGAATATATACAAGCGGGAAAAGCTCAACGTCAGCCGGTCTTACTGCGACAGCGGTCAAAGATGAGTTCGGGGATGGGCGCTGGACACTTGAAGCCGGAGCCCTTGTGCTTGCTGATATGGGTCTTGCCTGCGTTGATGAATTGGATAAGATGGAACCTGAAGACAGGAGTTCCATGCATGAAGCAATGGAACAGCAGACAATAAGCATAGCAAAAGCGGGGATCATGGCGACATTGAAATCACGTTGCGCACTCCTGGGGGCTGCCAATCCGAAATTTGGCAGGTTTGATCGGTATGAGCCCATCGCAAAACAGATTAACATGCCTCCAGCTCTCCTTTCCCGTTTTGACCTTATTTTCATACTTACTGATGAGCCCAATGTGAACCGGGATACGGCAATTGCGCAGCATATCCTGAAAGCCCATTATGCGGGGGAACTTTCCGTGCGCAAGAATAATATTATAAACTCGGGAATAAGCTCGGAGGCGATAACCAAGGCAATGGAGGTTATCCAGCCGGTACTGGAATCAGAAAAACTCAGGAAATACATCGCATATACCAAGAGAAATATATTCCCCATTATCCAGGATGATGCACGCAAGCAATTGATCGATTTTTACCTTGGTTTGAGGAAACAGGGCGAAGACCCCAACTCTCCGGTTCCTGTGACTGCGCGCCAACTCGAAGCGCTGATACGACTCGCGGAAGCCAGTGCTCGTGTTCGTTTGAGCCAGGTCATAACAACAGACGATACAACAAGGACGATCCGTATTGTCATGGCAAGTTTAAAGCAGGTCATGACAGACCCGGAAACAGGAAAGCTTGATGCGGATATCGTGAATGTTGGCATGGGAAAGAACCAGCGGGACAGGATAAAAGTGCTAAGGGAGATAATCAGGGATATCCAGAATGAGCATAAGGGTGGCGCGCCAATAGAAGATATTATATCAAAGGCTGAAGAATCTGGTATTAAAAAAGAGACCGTTGAAGATATGATACAAAAGTTAAAGAGCGCAGGCGAGATAATTGAGGCAAGTAATGAAAGGTTCAGAGTAGTTTGATTATGTTCATGAAAAAATACGATACGGACGGAAAAGTGATCGTAGCGGTCTGCGATAAGGATATTATAGGTAAAAAATTCAAGGAAGGAAACCTTGTCCTTAAGCTCGAGGAAAGTTTCTATAAAGGCTGCGAGGTCTGTGAAGATGAGATAAAAGAAGTTCTGGCATGCGCGTCTATCGCAAACATCGCTGGTGAGAGATCAATTGCATGTGCAGTTGGTTGCGGGTGCATTGACCCTGATACCGTTATTTATATTGATGGGATACCCCATGCACAGATGGTGCAATTATGAATGAAATGATAGAAAAAATTGATACTAATAAATTGATGGAACTGGTTATAGACAAACATAATAAATTCATTGGGATTTTCAAGGAAGAATTTTCCGGACTTGATGAAAAGCTCAACGCTATTAAAAAGCAATCCCAGGAGATTAAGAAAGAAATTGAATCAAATGGAACAAAAATCATAGTTCTTAATGAAAAATATTTTCTCTATTTCCACCAGGCAAAAAAACAAAGGGAGGAGCTTTTCAATACGGTACTTGAGAAGATGCAAAAGGCAAATGCATCCAACATCCATGACGTAGCGCGCATTTCAAGCAGGATCGAAGAATTTGAGAAAAAACTCCAGAATTCAAGAAATATTGATGATGAAGACAAAGCCATAGTTGAAATAAAGAAGCTGATTTATGATTTTGAATCCGAAGCGCGAAAATCGGGAATTATTGTAACTTCAAAACCAATACTGGATATATTAAATGAAGCGAACGCTTCTCATAAAGAGCTAATATCGATAATGGATAAGCCAAAACAGGACATCGGTTCACCAAATGATTTCGAGAAGCAGATCGGTGAAATTGAGGGAAGGCACAACTGGCTGAAAAGAAGAATTGAAAGCCATAACGCCGCTTTGGCTTACTGGGTGAAACAAAAAGGGGGAATAAAAGTTGAGTGAAGATATGGAAAATATTCAACAAAAGGAACCTATTGAAGAAGCTATCACAAATGATCCTTCAAAATCACAAATTGATACAACCGAATCAAGTGAGAGCAAAACTGCCCAGGTTTCAGATCAAGCATCCGTCCAAACTGCAGAACAAAAAGCGGAGGAGGCAAAAAAGCAGGTTGAGCCACCCAAAGTTTATCCCAAATTACCTGAACGCGAATTGAAAGAAAAGATCAATCTTCTGCGCCAGAAGATTGAACACGATGAAAGGGATATAAGAACAATATTTAAAGATATATCACTTCATAACCAGGGTGGGAATGATTTAAAAGCCAAACGCGACGGGTTGAATGCAAGAGTTAAGGAATTGTCGCCAAAAGCTGCGCAATTGAGGAAACAGCGTGATGAGATTAATGCAAAGATCGCAGAACTCAAAGCACAGCGAGACCAGATGAGAGGGATTGGGAAAGAATTCAGCGAAAAAATAGGTGAGCTTAAAAAGACCCGCGATGATTTGAACCTTACTGCGCGCGGACGGGCTGAAACCCTTGAAAAAGCTTATTCAGATGAGCTAGCTCTCTTTTTGACAGCGGATATCCCTCTTGAACATGAGATCAATATTTTCGCCAAGTTAATAGAGTTGAGCCAGAGATTGGTTGCGACAAAGAAAGCAAATGAGATACATTCTGTTATCTCACTTGAATATGCGAAGGGAAAAGAGATCTATACTGATATGGATTCTTTGCATGCCCGGATACAGGCGCTTGCACAAGAATCACAAAAGTCCCATGAAGAAATGATCAAGATTTATAATGAAATCGACACGCTGCGAAAAGAAGCGGATTCATATCATGCTCAGTTGAATGAGAAATTCAAAGGCATAGCACCACTTCGTAAGAAAGTGAGTGCGCTAAAGGCAGAGATCCCGAAACTTCGTGATGAACTTGATGCATATCTTGAACAGATGAAACAATACCAGCTCGTCCGCGATGGGCAGAAAAACGAGGGAAAACGCGAGACTGCCAAAGAGAAGTTCAAGAAGGACGGACGCCTGAGCCTTGATGAATTCAGGCTGCTTGTTGAGAATGAGGATATCAAGCTCTAATTTGAGTTCTGGTATCTTTATCTATCTTTTTCCCAAACACCTGTGGCTTTTCCAAGAAGGGCAAGCTCGCCCATTATTTTTTGTATTTTTTTTGAGATTGGGGCAGGCCTTGTATTTTCAAATGCTGTGCCAGGAAGAGGCATGAAATAATGGGAATGTACTTTTCCTCCTTTTCCGGTGAGCCATTTTATCATATTCAGGGTTTCAAGCTGGTCTTCTTCGGTTTCATTAGGCAGCCCGAAAATAAAATCCACGACTGGCGTAAAGTCATGATCAATGCATTTTTCAGCGCCAATGATAATATCTTCAACAGTGTGTTTTCGCCTGATGCTTTCAAGTATTCTCTTGCTTCCTGATTGTCCTCCCATATTTATCGTGGTATTTTTGCAATAAGTTTGGATTAGCTCAAGGATGCTGTCATTTATGAATTCGGGTCTGACTTCCGAAGGAAAAGTCCCAAAGAAAATATTTGCCGGTGATAAAGCGCGAAGAAGCGATTCAATTTTATCAATGCGAGGATGTACTCCATCTGAACCATATGCAAAAGCATTTGGGGATGTGAACCTTACATCTCCAAGGAACTTTGCATATCTTGAGATCATATCAATGCTCCTGTGCCTCATATTGTGCCCGAATAATTGCGGGGTCTGGCAATATGCACAGGCAAAAGGACATCCGCGTGTGATCTCTATAGTATTATGCATGATATCCGGGTCAAAGGGCGGATAATTATCCAGATCAACTTGATCTCGTTTTTCTGTGAGAACAATGTCGTTCCCGTTTTTATATGCAATACCCTTAACAGATGAAACATCTCCATTATTTTGAAGAACATAGACCAGTTCAGGCAGTGTTTCTTCGCCTTCGCCAATCACAACATAATCACAAAATCGAAGTGTATCTTCAGGTTTAGCGGAGGGATGTGGTCCTCCGGCTATGAATAGGGATCGTGTTTTGCACCGCGCTATTTCATGGAAAATGGATGATGCCTGCTGTGTCGCAAAACTGTAGATCATTATGCCATCGCAGGGCTTTGTTACAGTATCCGCTCCCGGAATGAGCGGCATCAGGACAGCGATGCTTTGCATGTTCTTTTTAAAGAACCTGAAATTGATAGGGGGATTTTTATTTACAGGCATATTATTTTTATTATTACTTTACCATGACCTATCGATTTAAGAGTTTTTGGGTCAGGGGAACCGCCTGCACCGAAAATATTTTATTATAAATAGATGCATTATTGCATCGGATATGAAAAGCAAAATCCTGGCAGTGTTGCTTTTACTGTCGATATTAACAAATATCTATCTAATCCAGGTTCAACCTTCTTCAAATGATCTTCTTGAGATGAAGGATAAAATAAACATACTGAAATATGCTACATAAAAATTATTGATGAGAAGGTAATGATATACGTAAGTAACACATTGTCATTATAAGGAATAAAGGTGTGTATTCATGAAATCAACGAAATCGTTGTGCCCTGAATGTCTTGCTGTTATCGATGCATTGATAGTAGAGGAGAATGGAAAAATGATCCTTGAAAAAACGTGTCCCAAACACGGTTATTTCAAGGATATCTACTGGTCTGATGCTGTACAGTTCAAACGCTTTGAAAAGTACGGACATGATGGCGACGGAGTACTTAATCCTAGCGGCCCGGATGGAAATTGTCCACATTCATGCGGGATATGTACTTCCCATAAGACTTCTACAATTCTTGCCAACATAGATGTTACAAATCGCTGCAACCAGACATGTCCGGTCTGTTTCGCCAACGCTTCAGCTTCAGGTTATCTTTACGAACCATCCCTTACCCAGATAAGGGCAATGATGCAGATGCTCCATGACGAAAAACCTGTTCCATGTCCTGCTGTCCAGTTTGCGGGAGGTGAGCCCACAATGCGGGATGATATCGTAGAGATCGTAAAAATGGCCCGTGAATTTAATTTTACGCAGATCCAGATGGCAACCAATGGGATCAAACTCTCAAGAAGCCTGGAGTTATGCCAGCAACTGAATGACGCAGGTCTTCATACTGTTTATCTTCAGTTTGACGGAGTGACCGAAGAGCCTTATATCAAGAACAGGGGCTTTAATGCGCTCCCGACCAAACTTAAAGCGATCGAGAATTGCAGAAATGGTGGTCTTACCAGCGTCTCTCTTGTACCGACGCTTGCAAAAGGTGTAAATGATATGCAGGTAGGTGATATTATCCGCTTTGCCGTACAGAACATGGATACTGTAAAGGGGATAAATTTCCAGCCGGTTTCGTTTGCGGGAAGGATAAATAAGGAAGAGAGGATGGAAAAAAGAATTACAATATCTGACTTATTTAGATTAATTGATGAACAGACCGACGGAGCGATAACGGCGAATGATTTCTACCCTGTTCCTTTTGTGGTTCCCATCTCTCATTTTGTGGCCGCTGAAGAAGGTATCCCGAATATTGAATTTACGGTACATCCGCATTGTGGCGCTGGGACTTATGTTTATATTGAAAATGGAGAAATGATACCCATTACCCGCTTTATAGATGTGGAAGGACTTCTTGAACATGTGGATGAACTGGCGCTGAATGAAGACAAATGGATCGGCAAATCCCTGGGAAATATAAAAAGGATTGGCAGCCTTATTTCAGCATTACCGAAGTACATTGATACATCAAAAGCGCCAAAATCGATCGATGTGAAAAAACTCTTTATTGATGTACTGAGGGAAGGAACAGGGGAAGCTACCAAGGAATTCCACCGGCATACTCTCTTTATCGGATCCATGCATTTTATGGACCTGTATAATATGGATCTTGAAAGGATCAAACGATGTGGAGTTCATTATGCAACACCTGACGGAAGGATCATTCCATTTTGTACTTATAACACGATACACAGGGCGCAAGTGGAAAAAAAATTCTCAACACCCTTATTGAAAGTAAGGGTATAAATTGTTCAAAATTACTCGATCATAAGCGGTGTCTTTTTCTTGACCTCGGTCTTGGGCATTTTGATTTCCAGAACACCATTCTCATATGTTGCTTTTGAGTTATCAGGATCAACCGGTGAGGGGAGAGAGATTGAACGATAATAGCTGCCGCTTCTTCTTTCCCTGTAAATATAGCCTTTTTCTTCCTTTTTTTCTTCCTGTTTAGTCTCAGCCGATATCTCAAGCATATCTTCTGAAACATTTATTTTGATGTCATTTTTTTCAAGACCCGGCATCTCTGCTGTTGCAATTATTTCTTTATCGCCATCCACTACATCTATGAAAGGCTCACGATACTCGGATGGAACAACAGCACCCCGTTCACCCGATGATAAAAGACGCCTTGATGCAGGTTTTCCTGAGAAATTTTCAAACATCCTGTTCATCATTTCTTCGAATCTTCTGAAATCATCCCATGGTTCTACCATTACTAACTACCTCCAATAGTATTCTGGTAATTGTTATACTTAAGATTGATGGTGGACAGTTTTAATTCTACTTGATCCATAAGAGAGTATAAACAAATATCTCATTTTTGCGGATGAATCTCCACATCTATTTTTCTTATCTCGATGCTGTTATAATAGTTAATTTTCTATTTTTATTAATTTTTGAATTGCATCAATTATTTCTTGAGTCTTATGCTTTTTTAGTCTCGCATGTTTACTTTGGATTAATTTTTTATCTACTTTAAGTATCGAATCATACCTAACTTGGTTGTCTTTTGTAAAACGGTTTCCACTCTCAATATCCGTATTGTCAATCGGAATGTAATAATCCTTTGGTTTTTTACTGGTTAAGGCACAACAAATGACATCATAATGAGTTGAATTATATAAATTATTAGATAATATTAGTCCAGGTCTAGATTTTGAATCAGATAAATCTGAATATGTAATCTCTAACCAAACAATATCACGTTGGTCAAAAGTCAAACTAGAGAGTGTCATCTTCCTCATCCCATATCTCATCTATAACATCATGAGATAATATGAGATTATGAATTCCTACAATATGCCTTTTTGATAATTCGACTTCAATTTTTCCAAGTCGATTTTTTAGGTCTGAATTCTCTTTCTTCAGACTTTGAAATTCTTTGGCTAAAGTACCTCGTGTCTTATCCGCTGGATGAACGACTTCATATGGTTTGGCTAACTGAGAATAACTACCTTTTCCTTTGATCTGCATTCTTTTGCTTATACAGTATTTCTCTTTTCCATGTCTCGGATGATCTCGAAATTTTGGATCGTATTGAATCAATTGACTCATGTTTTCTCTCTCCCTATATAGCCCAGCCATGTACTTCTTTATAAATTTCTTTTACAGATTCTAGAAGATTATTATTAAATGCTTCAAGTGTCCCCGTTTCTTCAAGTTCTTTTAAACTATTTTTGATTATTCTTATGCTGATTTCCTCTAATTCTTGAATAATTTTATCCGTAGCCCTCTCTATGGATTCAATGATTTGGATTTCATATTCTGTGCTTCCAATATTTTCAATTATTTTTGACGAACTCATCGAATCTTTGAACTCATCTAATTGCAAAACATAATCCCCATCAAAATGATTGTCAAAATTCAAAGATTGAAAATCTCTTTTAATCATATTTTTTATTTCTGGAGATATAGACGTTTTTTCTAATTCTTGAGATGCAAGAGTAGCAATTTTATTATCAAAATATTTATCCATCAAATGTCGTAGAAGTGAAATCTGCAAGGCAGATTGCATTAGGTCATAGCACCTTCGGTCAGATACAAAATCAGAAAGAGATTCCTCTAAATAGTATATATTACGTCTTGGTTGCATATTTTTAACATTAGCTATTACTCGCTTTAAAATCAAAATAAGGTCATCAATAATAATTTGTTGTTTATCCGACATATATTTCAATAAACTGTATTACTTAATAATATAAAAGAGATTCTGTTCATTTTCATATATAACAAGCGTAATTTCATATGTAGCTCATCAAAAATCCATCTCCCGATATTGATGAGCAATTATTGTCTATGAACCGAGCCTAGGGGAAGATGTTTGTTATAACAAAGAATGTCACGAAAAAAGGTTATATGGGGACATTGTTGAGTTGTTCTACTCTAAATAATAAACAAACACGCCGGACGAGCGCCTTTCATAGATGCTATGAGTAGGAAACGAACGGGTAGCCCTGCACGGTAGGTTCTTGTTATTTCGGATAGAGAGCCAATTTAACAATCGCGCCGGAAAGTTCTTCACAACTTAAACCGAACTGGTTGCAGCACTGGAGATAATCAGTATATTTCATTGCTTTTTCCTAATTACGCCTAAGCCAGCAGCACCGAAATTATCCCCGTCAAAAATATTCCGTCAAAAGTTCCTGCCCCTCCGATCGATGCCAGCGGCGTTCCAAGGCTGGGGATTTTTTTCAGGTTTAAAAGGTCTGCGCCTATAAGGCTGCCGAGAGTACCAGAAATATAAGCAAGCATCGCTGCGTTTTGAGGTGCGATCAGTAGAGCTAAAAGTGCTGCCATGATCGGAGGTAACAGTGCAGGGACGGCAATCCCGATCCCTTTCACAGGTCTTGCCATCATATGGATAAAAACTGTCATGACAAAAACCCCTATCAGAACATCTATCGGATTGACTGTCGGGATAAGAAAAACTGATACCAATACAGGGATCACACAACCTCCAAGGTTTATAGCTATTATTGTCCGGCGTTCTATGTTAATAGGCGGGATCACATACCTGAAACCGAAGAAATCAACGACCCCGCGTGACATAATTGGCTCATGTGATCTGACTTCCATAATAGGGAGGTTCACATGGCTGCCGATAAGTGAAAGGAATAAGAGGAGAACCGAATATTCAGGAGGAAAACCAAGTTTACTAAAAGCAAGACCAATAAGGTCGATGGTTATCAGGAAAAAAACCACTCCAAGTATCAATAATAACAGGAAAATAAAGGAAGTTGTAATTCTCTGGGAAACAAAGCGTGACATATTACACCCATGACAACTTATTCATATATTACTCTCATCATCGGATACGGCAAAAAATGTTTTCACGAAAAAGCGTCAAACATAAATAAAAGAGGTGGGAAAGCAACATGATAGTGTGGAGTGGTGGTATATAAAAAAATTGTTCATGCTGCTTTCCTCCATTCTTAGTATTATTTTTGTATAACATAAAAGGAATAGCCCATTCTCAAAAAATGAGAATAATAGTTTACGATCTATTATTTCAATCATTCGCATGGGCAAGTCTTTTCCATAATCTGATGATCTTATCAGAATGATCTTCCTTCTTAAAATCCACAGAGAATATCCCATCATGAATACTTACCGTTGCCTCACGGATCGCACACCTGTAATATTTCTCCTCATTACCTGATAGATTGATTACGGTTTTAACGTGTTTTAAAAGACCCGCACTCTCCAGGAGCTTAAGCTTTCTATAAACAGTTGCAGGAGGTATCCCAAGCTCCTGGCTCAATTGACTCGCAGAACATTCCTTTATTGATGCCAGAGATAATATCATTCGAGATTGTTTACCTGCAAACATCTCAAAGATAGTATCTTCGTCACCGGGATTCAAGGTCATTTAATTAACTTTTTCTCACTGCTATTATCAATGCAATTAATCCTAATATATCAAAAATATTTGCAAGTAATTTGTCCATGCGAATATCATCAACATAATATATGGTTGAAAAAAGGTTTCCAATTGTTATAAGAGTAAAGCCACCTGTAAGATAAAGCATGTCAGAAGTTCTTGTTTTCAAATAAGCCCGCATTGAAATGATAACTAAGATCAAACCTACAAAAAAACGAACTGCCCCAATCAGGTTGTCAATCAAGTGTAGTACCATGATATTCTAAATGTTAATTGTTATTTCGTAACTATTCGGTCTAGCATTTATTATTTTTTATAATATATTAGATTTTTATCTAAGATTGATATCAATTTTTCTATTTGGCTATGTTCGGAATGAATGCTTTCCCGGATAATACATCC
>Ga0172368_10000459_pt1 | contig 58470 bp, 49 predicted proteins | sample Lak11m_FD_114540 | JGI IMG/M metagenome (GOLD analysis project Ga0172368, IMG submission 114540) | Freshwater microbial communities from Kabuno Bay, South-Kivu, Congo - kab_022012_11m | ecosystem: Environmental > Aquatic > Freshwater > Lake | place: Democratic Republic of the Congo: South-Kivu... | reverse complement strand
GCGGAAAAGAAGGTTATTCGAGCCTTCCATTTAACTTTCGAGCTTATTCGAACCTCAAAATTGTTCAATATTAGTGTTAGAAAGCTTGCAGAGATGTGACTCTGGAGAGGGGGGTATATTTTTCAAATCGATTATGATCGTAATCGGTTCTTTTTCTGCTGCTTTTCTTTTGGTTTCTTATTTTAAAGTAATCAAGACAGACTATTTTAAAGAAGGAATCATTGTCGGATCTACATGGTTTGGCATAAATATTCTATTGGATCTATTAATATTGATCCCTATGTCAGGAATGTCGATTGCGGATTATTTTACACAGATAGGAATAATGTATCTTGCAATTCCCGCTATGAGCATTGCTGTTGGAACAGCTTTGGAAAATAAAAAATAAGAGATACTATGAAATTATCCCTTATCGCTCCATGCGGTATGAACTGTGGAATTTGCTATGCCTATTTGCGAGAAAAGGATAAATGCCCTGGATGCAGGTTATTTAATGCCAAAGAGCCAGTCAGTATTGCAAGATGTAAAATTAAAAACTGCGAAATTATTCAAAAAGGTAAAGTAAAATATTGTTTTGAGTGCGCCAATTTTCCTTGCAAAAATTTAAAACATTTGGATAAAAGATACCGAACTAAATACAATATGAGCGAGATTGAAAATCTTGAATATATTAAGAAAAACGGTATAAGAAAATTTGTTAGCAATGAAAAAACCAGATGGGCTTGTTCTGAGTGTGGCGGAACTATTTGTGTTCATAAGGGATATTGTTATAGTTGCGGGAAAAAGAAATAGCAAAATCATTATTGATAAAATAAAATTTTCTTCTCTCACTATTTTTGTGCCCATTTTTGCCGATAAAACCCAAAAAAACAAAAAACGATAAGAGGCTTGATGCACCCGCGCCATGATGCCCCGTTTTTCTAAAATGGGGTCGTTGACAGCAGACGATTGGCGTTTTTCATGTTCGTAAAAGCAATGGGAATCCATAACGACCTCTTAAAACCTGAAAATCACCGCGTATCTTGCAAGAAGATTATAAAGTACCTATATCTTGCGCCCTGAATAATCAAGAATCACGTATGGAAACACTTAATTCGGATTGAAGATTAAAGGATATCTGCATGAACTACAGATTTGCTGACAGGATGAAAACCACGAGTAAGTCCTTCATCAGGGAGATATTGAAAGTTACCCAGCAGCCGGAAGTCATATCATTTGCAGGCGGGCTTCCGAATCCCGGTTTTTTCCCGGCGGAAGAAATCGCAAGAGCTTCCACAAAGGTTTTGACGGATGATGGCAGGAATGTTCTTCAATACAGTACAAGTGAAGGATATTTACCTTTGAGGGAGTTCATTTCCAAAAGGTATCTCAAGAAGAACGGGTTAAAGATTGAACCTGATGAGATATTAATTACTAATGGTTCACAGCAGGGCATTGACTTAATTGGAAAGGTTTTCTTGAACAAAGGAGATAAGGTTGTTATCGAAAGACCCGGATACCTGGGAGCAATTCAGGCATTTTCTATCTTCGAACCGAATTTTCAATCCATTCCTCTTCTGGATGATGGAATAGACACTGATTTACTGGAAAAAGCGTTGAGCGAAGATAATGCAAAGCTCCTTTACGCCATTCCAAATTTCCAGAATCCATCAGGGATTACCTACTCCGGACAAAAAAGAAAAGATGTTGCCAATATTCTCAAAAAGCATAACGTCGTCTGCGTTGAGGATAATCCATCCGGCGAATTAAGATTTACCGGGGAAGATTTGCCTTGCATCAGAAATTATTTTGAAGATACAATTCTTTTAGGATCGTTTTCAAAAATAATCTCCCCGGGATTGAGAATCGGGTGGATATGCGCCGGAAATGAAATAATGGAGAAATTGATTATCGCAAAGCAGGCTGCTGACTTGCATTCGAATTCCCTTTCACAGAGGATTGTTCATCAATACCTGATGGATAACGATATAGACAAACACATATGAAAATAAGGGCAGCCTATGGAAAACGGCGGGATTTGATGATTGATATGATGACTGAGTCCTTCCCGGACGAAGTTAAGTATACAAAACCGGAAGGCGGGATGTTTTTATGGGTAACAATTCCTGAGAGAGTATCATCATTGGACTTATTTGAGCTTGCAGTGAAAGAGAATGTTGCATTCGTTCCTGGTAATCCGTTTTATACGGATGATGGCAGCAGGAATAATACATTGAGATTGAATTTTTCTAATTCTGATGAAGAGCAAATTGAAGAGGGAATTAAACGGCTGGCGAGATGCCTGGAAATACTTCTATAATATCTGCACATAGTTAAAATACCAAAGCTAATATTTAATGAGTCATTCATCCGATCTGGAAACATCGCATGGAAATTGAACCATTTTGAAATCCTTCATATGTAAACTTCAAGGTTTCATTTTTTTCCTGCAAAGCTATTGTATATATCATTGGTAAATAATGGTCAAGTGTTGGCACTGCCAGGGAAGCTTCTTTCCCCATATTTTGATAATTGATCAGGTCTTTATGATTTTTATTTATTAGATTGGATTTTACTTTATCATCAAATTCCTTTGCCCATTCAAAAGGTTGTGCATCGATATTACGAAAATCGATCAGTCCGAGATTATGCACAATATTGCCGCTGCCTATGATCAGGATTCCCCTTTTCCTCAATTCACTAAGCTCAGAAGCAAGATCATAATGATACTGTAATGGTTTCGGATGCCATTCATTAAATGAATAATCAAGGCTCATTTCAAATACAGGGATATCTGCTTTCGGATACATGTGTTTCAAAATAGCCCAGGAAGCATGATCCAATCCCCAATCCATATTACATTTGACGTGCACTTTTTGCATCATTTCTTTTACATATCTGGCATCATCCGGTGAGCCGGGACTGGCATATTCTATTTCATACAGCTCATCCGGAAATCCATAGAAATCGTATATCGTCCTTGGTTTTTCCATGCATGTAACGTGTGTCCCAGCTGTCAGCCAGTGCGCTGAAATGACCATTATCGCTTTTGGTTTCGGTAAATTCTTTCCCAGTTCTGCCAGACTATCGGTGAACTCATTTTTTAAAATGAGGTTCATCGGCGAACCATGCCCGATAAACAATACGGGCATTTTCCTGGTTTCATGCATGTTTTCTTTTATGATCCTTTTCATATTAAATCCATCACATTCACTCTTTTTGTTATTGGAAATGGTTGATTTTAATAGGCTGTACCACGTAAACAAGAAATGAAAACCATGAACCAGATATATCACGTCGATGCTTTCACCAACAAGCCATTTGCGGGAAATCCGGCAGCAGTCTGCATCTTGCCTGAGCCTGCGCAGGAACACTGGATGCAAAAAATGGCACGAGAGATGAACGTATCAGAAACTGCTTTTCTTTGCAGGCAGGGAGATGGTTTTGATCTTCGCTGGTTCACTCCTATTGTGGAGATCGACCTTTGCGGTCACGCTACCCTTGCAAGCGCTCATGTATTATATGAAGAAGGATATTTGAAACCAGACCAGAAGGCTTGTTTTCATACACGCAGCGGTTTGCTGAAAGCCATTAGAAAGGGCGAGTGGATAGAGCTTGATTTCCCGGCAGAACCGCAAGTACAGATTCCTCCTCCTCCTGAACTTGCAGAAGCTCTGGGCGTCAAGCCAAAATACGTTGGCAAGAACAGGTTTGATTATATTGTGGAAGTCGATTCGGAAGAAACTGTTCGTAACCTGAAGCCAGACTTGGCTTTGCTCAAGGAAATCCCGGTTCGCGGTGTAATAGTCACGAGTATTGCCACCTCGCAGAGGTATGATTTTGTATCACGGTTTTTTGCGCCTGCTATTGGAATCAATGAGGATCCGGTTACAGGCTCTGCTCATTGCTGTCTTGGCCCATTCTGGAAAGAGCGTCTTAATAAAGATGAGTTTGTTGCCTGGCAGGTTTCATCTCGCGGTGGGGTCATACGAGTTCGAGTAAGTGAGAAGCGTGTTTTTCTTGGAGGGGAGGCTGTAACGATCATGCGAGGGGAGTTAATCAACTTTACTTGATTCAAAATCAATTTTTTTGATTGAACACTTTTAAATATAATCCTCACATTTCAAAAGCCGGTAATTTTTATGAGTCTTATCACTGAAGCAAAAAACGGCAATATCACCGAAGAAATGAAAAAAGTAGCCGAGGCAGAAGGCGTTGAACCCGAATTCGTGCGCCGCGGCATAGAAACCGGCCGCATTGTGATCCCGGTCAGCCCCTATCGTTACACAAAACCATGCGGCATCGGGAAGGGACTTCGAACAAAAGTGAATGCCTCTATCGGGACATCATCCGATATCATCGATATTGACATGGAGATCGAGAAAGCAAGAGTAGCAGAAGCAACGGGTGCGGACACGCTCATGGAGCTTTCAACAGGCGGGGATTTTTTTGATATCAGGAAAAAAGTCATCGATTCCACAACTCTTTCTGTAGGAAGCGTGCCTCTTTACCAGGCGTTTATCGAAGCTATTCGCAAATACGGTTCAGTTGTGGATATGACAGAAGATGAGCTCTTTAAAGTCACAGCTGAGCAGGCAAAGCTCGGAACGAATTTCATGGCGATACATACTGGAATTAATCTTTTCACAGTGGAGCGGCTGAAGAAACAAGGTCGTTTCGGCGGTTTATGTTCACGGGGCGGCGCCTTCATGACCGCATGGATGCTGCACAATGAAAAAGAAAACCCGCTGTACAGCGAATTCGATTACCTGCTTGAAATTATGAAAGAGCACGAGGTCACACTCAGCATGGGAAATGGCATGCGCGCTGGAGCGATCCATGACTCAACGGACAGGGCCCAGATACAGGAGCTCATCATGAATTCGGAATTATCAGATATTTCACACGCAGCAGGTGTCCAGACCATTGTCGAGGGACCAGGTCATATTCCCCTGGATGAAATAGAAGCCAATGTCATCCTCATGAAGCGTTTGAGCGGCGAGAAACCGTTCTATATGCTTGGGCCGCTTGTTACTGATATAGCGCCAGGATATGACCATATCGTGGCAGCGATAGGCGCCTCCCTTTCAAGTGCATATGGAGCAGATTTTATATGTTATGTTACGCCGGCTGAGCATCTTGCTCTTCCAAATATAGATGATGTAAGGCAGGGAGTCATAACAGCCAGGATCGCGGCGCACATAGGCGATATGGTAAAGAACAAGGATCGACAGCGGGACCTTGATATGGGACGGGCAAGGCGTGACCTTCAATGGGACAGGATGTATGAACTCGCTATAGACCCGAAATATGCAAGATCAGTAAGGGACAGCCGCTCTCCGAATGATGAAGAAGCCTGTACAATGTGTGGGAATTATTGCGCTCTTAAGATAGTAAAACAGAATTTTAATCTTGAGCGGTGATGATAATATAAAGAATACTACTATGGCGTTAAAGATTGAAATTGTTGCGTGAATCCCTCCGTTGGCTTTTTTTGAGAATCTATCACTTATTTATATTGGAGGGTAGTACTATAAATTAGCAAAGAATTTCATTGAAGGAGGGATGTTTCCAGAATAACCCTGGAAAGTGGAAATATGAATACGAAATTAACCCGGAGTTTAATTGTTGCTTTTTTATTTTTGAGTCTGGCGAGTTTAGAAGAAGTTCGAGGAGAAACAAGACAATCCTTATTGGATCAATCTTTCACTTCACCCCATAACAATAATTCAAATATTAATCAATGTTGTGTATATGTAGCCCAAACATTTACGGCTGGTATGAATGAAACACTAAAAGGAGTCAGCATAAACGTAGTTTCTGAATATCCTCATTCAACTAAATTGCGTGTTTCCATAAATTCTGTTGAAGATGGGCTACCCACATTTAATGTTCTGGCGTCGAAAAATTTAAGTTCCGGAAATTCGTCCATTTCGGAAATTATAAATTTCCCTCAGGGAACTCCTGTAATTTCAGGAGTTCAATATGCGATAGTTGTCAGCTATATAGACGCACCAGTTGGTCAACTTCAAGGCTATTGGACCGGGGATATTAACAATTCATATAATGGCGGAGAATGTCGCGCTTACGATGGTACTTCCTGGAATTACTGTTTTCAGGTATCTGATGTAAATTTCCAGACCTATGTAAATACGGATACTATGTATGATTCCGTGCATAATATTAACAGTGGCAAGGACTACGATGGCACCATCCAGGCTGCGATCGATGAAGGTAATCCAGGCGATGAGATACACGTGGACAGCGGCACATATTATGGATTTTTTGATGTAACGAAACCTCTTCTCCTTCGGGGCATCGATACAGGTATGGGAAAGCCTGTAGTGGATGCAGGCAGAAATTATGTAGATACAATTACTTTGAGGGCAGATGGGATCACGATATCGGGATTCAATGCAACGAATGCAAGTAGTTATTGTGCGGGGATATTTGTAATATCAGATAACAATACAATAATTGGAAATGATTTATCGGAAAATAACTATGGGGTATTTGTGTATTATTCCAGTGAGAACAAAATAATTGAAAACAACGCTTCAAGCAATGGTATAGGTTTCACAACATATTCTTCACCCAATAACACCTTCCATGACAACAACGCTTATGAAAATAGTTACGCCATTGCCCTTTATAACACTTACAATAATTCCTTCTATACAAACAATTTCTCCGGAAATGATTTATCAATCAGGCTTTCCAATACCTACTATAACTTATTCTATAACAATATTTTTAACAACACTGATGACCTGCTAATAGACGGGGCAAACATGAATCGCTGGAATATCAACAAAACGCCAGCTGCGACTATAATCGGAGGACCTTACATGGGTGGAAATTTCTGGTCAAAACCCAATGGCACAGGTTTCAGCCAGAATTGCACAGATCCTGACCGGGATGGGATATGTAATTCATCATATACACTAATTGCTGATACCGATATCGACTATCTTCCGATTACATACTTGGTTCCTGATTCAACTATTCCGGAAAGTATCAGTAATCTCACAAACGTAACTTATGCACAGACATATATTATTTGGACATGGGATGAGTCATCAGATGAAGATTACTACAAGGTAATGATATACTTTGATGGAATATTCCAGAAAGATATTTATAAAGGAGAACAATTTTTCAATGCAACAAACTTGGTTTCGGGCACAGAGCATACTATATCAACAAGGACTGTAGATACTTCAGGCAACATAAATCAAACCTGGGTCAATCATACTTCATCTACGGAATCTGATTTCATGCCTCCGATAATCGTCGTAACTTCTCCACTGAATATTATATATATTGTGACAAATATTTTTATAAATGTTTCAGCAAATGAAGCTATTTCGATCTGGAATTATAGCTTAAATGGCGAACCTAACGTTTCATTAACGCCAAATACAAGTATAACAGCGCCCCAGGGAGAAAATAATATTACCATATACGCAATGGATATTTCAGGTAACTGGAATTCCAGCGCTGTTTTATTCACAGTAGATTCGATACCTCCTGCAAGCATTACAGATCTGCATAATATCAGTTATGCTTCAGATCATATCAACTGGACGTGGGCTGACCCCTCAGATCTTGATTTCTCAAAAGTAATGATCTATCTGGACGGGACGTTTCGGACAAATATAACGAATGGTTCACAATACTATAATGACATTGGCCTTAATGAAAATACCATTTATAATATCAGTACGCGCACAATTGATATGTCAGGTAATATAAACCAGACATGGGTCAATTGTACAGCAAGTACGTCAGACTATGTTCCGGTGATAAACAAGGTGGATGACTCAGGCAGCGCGGATTATACCAGTATCCAGGAAGCAATTAATGCTTCCAGAAATGGTGATACGATAACAGTTGCTCCTGGTACTTACAATGAGAATGTGATAGTAAATAAAATGATAACTCTGATCGGAGCAGGTGGCGATGTAACGATCATTATTGCTTCTAATCCCAACGAAAATACGCTAAACATAACAATGAACAATGTGACTATTCAAGGTTTTACCTTGAAAGGTGCAACAGGGTCACAAAAAGCCGGCATATATCTTTACAGGGCAAATTATAGCAATATTTCGAATAACAATGTTTGGAACAATGCCATCGGTATCTATCTAAATTCTTCATATAATAACACTATTTTTAATAATTCTTTCAATAACACAAATAATTACATGATTTCAAGTACCTTGTTCACAAACGTCTGGAATTCTTCAAAAACAAAGGGAATTAACATAATTGGTGGACCTTACTTAGGGGGAAATTCCTGGGCATATCCGAATGGAACGGGTTTTAGCCAGACTTGTGCAGATGTTGACAAAAATGGTATCTGTGATTCAAATTACACACTTACACCTGGAAATGTTGACGATTTGCCCTTAGCAGCAATCCCTGCAGGATTTGGATATATAAGCGGCACCGTGTACAACAGCACAGTGATACCGGGAGTGTTAATAACCACAAACATCGGCAATTCAACCACAACCGATGCGTCGGGGGTCTATTCATTGTTAGTTCCCCCTGGCAGTTATAATCTCACTGCAAGCAGAGGGCCTGTATATTACACCAATAGCTCGGTTTTTGTTATTACAGTAACAGGCACCACATTTGAGCAAGATATTGAACTCATTATTAAACCAACAGGAAACATTACAGGAACAGTAAAAAATGTATAAGAGAAAAAGGGGGCTGTGCGGAAACATCGGAGGGGATGGATGCGATGCCGCTGCCCCATTCACAATATAAATGTCTTTACTTATAAATATTACTCAAACCACATTCAACACTACACCCCTTATTGTTCCTGTTTGTTTCTCCTGGATCGTCAGATTCACTATTGTTGTATTCGAGGGAGTTACAACGATTCCCGAAACACCATAGCCATAATATTCCGGATGTTTACTTACATTGACCGTATAATTTCCTGTCAGTACTTCCAGTGAATAAATACCATTCGAGTCTGTTGTGCAATTAGAGCCTGTCGTTGACACATATGCATACGAAACTGCCGCACCAGTTCCATTTGTCACGGTTCCATTTATATAACCAAGGGTCTGGACAATGAGAGTCGCATTCTTTGGAGCGCTCCACTGCTTGCCGATATCCACACCGCGGACATATATAGTGTGAGTTCCTTCTGTCAGAATGCCCGTATCAAGTGTCGCTATTACATTCTCCCATCCTCCTTTCACAGCATCATAGTAGCCGTCCACAGCATTCATAGGAATTCCTTTGCCCTGGCCTGGATCCACATCGATATAATATTCAGCTCCACCAACACGGCTTGCAACATTAGAACCTAATGCCGTGTAGTCATTTATCTGGGAAGTTATACTGATTGTAATTCCTTTTGTTATGTTGAGTGAAACCTGGTTATCCAGATATACTGTTCCTGTAGAACCCGGTGTACCTGCTTTGTTTCTATCAACATTATGCTTGGCAAGAGTATCCATTTTACTGTTTGTGATATCTGAACCGTGACAGGCATTACAGTTGGATTTACCTGCATGTACTGTGCCTGTCAAGTTGGGTGCTCCGTATTCAGATGCAAATGTTGTATGGCAAGACTTGCAATCTGTAGTTATCGGCATTTCAAGTGAAATATTATGCAGGGTATCTGCTGAACTTGAAGAGTTAATATGGCATTCGTTGCATGTGCCACGTCCTGCATGGGGTGTAGTTATGAGTGTTGCATTGTCATAGCTGGAATTGGATGGATTGTGACAGTTATTACATTCTTTGTTATACTCCAGAGCATCTTCCGGGGACATGAATCCGAATATTGGCTTTTGTGTCTGGTTAACTGTGGTTACAAGTGAGGTTTTTGTGACATAATGACTGATACTTGCATTTATTGAAAAACCATACAAATTGATGCTGTTAATATGACATATGGTGCATGAGGCAGCTGTGTTTATATTCGTTCCATTGGGTATATGATTTGATACGATTGGAGCTGGCACATCACCATCAACATGGCAATCTTCACAATTATATGTATTATTTGGATTAGCTCCTCCTGGAACCATAGGAAAATCTCTTCCGAAGTGGCATGTCCTGCAATCATCATCTGTGAGATTATCCTGGCCGCCTTCTGTTGTATTAATATCTATATGACTGCCAAACAATGTTACATTGATCTCATTAAGTTCAGCATGGCACCGGACGCAACCTGTCGTAACATCAGCCGGTACATCATGCAGCTTTTGTACATTTGTGCCTGATACATTTGAACCATGGCACAGGTAACATTTGCTAATTTCCAATCCGGATGTATTATGAGATGGTTGTGGAGCTTCTGCGAATTGAGGATCATGATCTACATGACAAAATATGCAATTCGCAATAACGTCATTAGAATTGTTTTTTACATCCCCGTACTCTGTTGTAAGGACGTGGAAATTAGAATTATCATTTGCAAGCGGATCTGCAGTCACATTAGTTCTGGTATGGCATGTCCTGCAGTTTGAATTTTCAGGGAATGAAGCATTTGAACTGTTGTGGTAGAATGAAGGAATTGAACGGTTTGGAGCCTGGAATAGTGACGATGGATTCGGACCGTGGCAGTAATCGCAATAATTCTGCGTTGGCACGATTGGTTTTTCCAGATAATGAGGGGTGATCTTTGAATAATTCTGGCCTTTTGCATTCAATCCGGGATCAAGCATGATAAGGTCATGACACTCCTCACAAGAGGTCTTATTTGTCTTTTCCGGTTTATGTGAAGTTACTATTGGTGCATCCGGCAGGCTGCCATTTACATGACAATCGACGCAATAATAGGTGTTATTACTATTTGCTCCGTCCGGAACCATTTGTAAATCTCCTGTTATACTTCCGAAGTGACATGTCCTGCAATCATCATCTGTGATATTGTCCCCGCCTCCGGACATATTAATATTCCTGTGAGAACCAAACACACTTGTATTTACTTCATTAGGTTGATGGCATAATATGCAATCTGTTGAAACATATGAACGGACATCATGCAGCTTCTGCAGATTCGTTCCTGCCACTTTCGTGCCGTGGCATAAATAGCAGGTATCAAGGTTCATACCCGATGTATTATGAGATGGTGAAGGAGCAGTTACAAATGATGTGTTATGATCCAGATGGCAGTATATGCAATTTGCCACCACTGTGCCATTTTTTACATCTCCATACTCAGTTGTAAGGTTGTGGAAGTTAGAATTATTATTTGCAAGTGGATCTGCAATTACGTCAGTCCTTGTGTGGCATGTCCTGCAGTTCGTATTCTCAGGGAATGAAGCGTTAGAACTGTTATGGAAGAACGAAAGGATTGAACGATTCGGAGCCTGGAACTGTGATGTGGCATTTGGACCGTGGCAATAATCACAGTAATTATCAGTCGGGACTGTAGGCAATTTATCATAATGCGATGAAATGTTCGGATATGCCTGGCCATCAGAATTCAAACCCGGATCAAGTTTAATAAGGTCATGACATCCGTCGCAGGATGATTTGTTTGTCTTCTCAGGTTTATGTGATGTTACCTGTGGTGCATCAGGAACGATCCCATTTACGTGACAATTGACACATGTATATATATTGGATTTTTTCATGTTCTTCTGGTAATGGCATGTAGAACAATCGCTATTGTTCACAAATCCTGTCCCATTTGAGGTATTAATATCCACATGCACGCCCTCTCCAAATGCTGTTTTGTTGAAATCTTTTGTCATATTGGTGGAATGACAGGGAATACAGTCCTCAAAAAGCTTTTTTTCAGGTCTGTAATAATTTGTACCGGTGGTTCCATTAGTATGGCACGCACTTGTACAAATATAATCCTTATTACTTGTTTTCCTGTAATCCCCACTTTTTATATATCCATAATCGCCGTTTGTATCATTTCCATATGAAATGGCCATGCTATCTCTTGTCATCTTTGGATAATTAGTTCCATGAACATTATGACAGGCAGCACATGATTGATAAGAATCTAACACTCCATCATGATTGGAATCAAAATATGCCATTCCATCACCTTTTAGACTCCCAAAAGCATCCAAATGATCCCAGTGAATATTCGCAGGAAAACTTCCACTATCTGGCAAGCCGACGGAATTGGTATTAATGAAATTAGTGCCCATGCTGGAAACAATAATGGGTGAATTACTATGAAACGGGGTTAAACCTGATTCATATTCAATTGTAATGCCAACAACTTTTTCCTCAGCATGACAGAAATAGCATAAAGAAAAATTTTCAGAATAATATTTCGTGCTCAGCGGCCCTGTTACATTACTTCCATTAAATTGCCGTATGAACTGGCCATGACCTGGATCTGTAGATGGAGGCTCAGTAGAATTTACATGACAATCAATGCATTCAAGAACGCTATGCGGATTTGAATCATAAAGAGATTGATTTATAATCCGATTCTCGGTGGTATGACATGCAAAACAGTCATCGTTAGGAGATGAAACCGAAGTGCTGGTAGTGACCAAAATACCAAAACATGCTATTATGAACAACAATCCTATTCCAATTTTCTTTGAATTTACTACTATTTCTATCATTATTAACACCCATCTTTCCGTTTTTAAATTATGTATAATTCAATATTAGTTAAAGCTTTCTAATTTATTTCGCCCGTTAGCTGCTAAAATTACGTTTTTTTTTGCGTATAACCCACATTTCGCAGATTTTTTTATTAAAATTAGCTTTTTTGCAACTTAATCAAAAAAAAAGTCAATAAAACCATCTTTCGACAGGATTTACAGGATCAACAGGATGAATTTAATTGGCAAATCCTGTAAATCCTGTCTGAAAAAATGAATCTTTCTTACAAAATCCATCTAAGGATTTATATCAGCCTCGTATTTCATAGATAATTCATAAATTTATCTTATCATGTGCGAAATATGGGGTATAAATCACCCTTTTGAATTCCGAGGTTCTGCCTGATCGTATGCTGTTGTACCTGTAGAATCCTGTACCCGTTAAACATTAGTATTAACAAATTATATTTAAGAACTAATGTGGACTATCATCCAGGAAAAATTCAAAAACCACCCGGCGCAGGAAAAAGTTATAAGACTGCTTCTGGAAAGGGGATTCCAGATAAATACAAAGGGAAGAGTAGTAACAGGAAATATAGAAATACCGCACACCCAGATAGCAAATGAGATCCAGGTGGACAGAAGAGTGGTTGATGCCACCTGTGAAACGATCTCAAAAGATGATAAACTCATGCAGATATTTGCGAATGTCCGCACAATGCCATTTTTAAGAGATGTAGCGCCACTGCTGGGTCTTGGGGTAATTATTATTAAACCCGATAATGCAGCCCGCAAAGGACTTCTCGGCGCAGTCGCAACCGCAGTTTCTGAACACGGGATAACTATCAGGCAGGCTGTATCTGATGATCCATTTCTTACGGAAAATCCACAGCTTACGATAATCACGGAAGGCAAACCCGGTGGAGAACTCGTGGATTCGCTTACAAAGATTAAGGGTGTAAAAAGTGTGACTGTTTATTAGTTTAAGCTGAGGACTCTCTGCGACAACTTTCGCCAGATTTACCTATTAATCATAAGGTCTGATAAAAAAATGACAAGTTTAAATATTATGCAGGAAAATATACCGGCTGTACAGAGGAAATCTGTACAAAAGAATGGGTCGGTAAAGTTGGCAGGTTGGGGAGATAAAACTCTAACAACTGGATTTTACGGACCATAAAAAACGTGGGGTTCAATCGTTTCAAGAGAGCTACTGAGCCCCAGCATTTGCCCGAAGGCAAGGCAGTATTTGCTTTGAACTTATTTAAAGCCAGCGCCGCGCCTGATGAGGGTAGCAAAGAAAATATAAAGGAAAAAAAATATGAAACAAATTAAAGGTATGCAATTAGGCGCGGTGCTTGTGTGCTGGTTGCAGTAGCATTTGTAAGTAATCATGAAACAAGTAAATAATTCATGTGGAATAGGAAGAAGAATCATGAGAAAATCATACCATTCAATTTTAATAGGGATTTTTATCATTCTCGGTCTTGTCAACATAGCACACGGTGGCAACTTTAGTGCAGGAGATGAAAATTTGACAAATAAAAATAGTGTATATTACAATTACTTCTTTCCAACAATTCCTGTTGATTATAAAGTGATCGTTACATACGGAGAACTCCCTGTACTTACGACCGAAGAAAAAAAAAAGAATTGGTCCAATAAAATAAAAGAACTTGGAAATAGTTTAAAAACTGAACTATTTTTTGTGAATTTTTTTCCAAATGGGAAAATAATAACATACGGTGAAAATTCACAAGGTTATCTTGTAATAGTTCTTTATAATAATCTTACAATTGAAAGGCAGGAAATATATGATATTTATCTATTAATAGACGAGGTAGCAGGAAAAATCGGAATTCAAAGAGTTCCTGTAGAATTTGGATACGGAGATTATCCTGCCCAAGAGAAAAGTTGGGCATCTGAAATGGAAAAACTGAGACTTTCCAGGTCCAGATCAACAGGGGATATAATCGCCACCTACGGAAAACTTCCTGAATTCAAGACACAGGAACAAAGGAGCAAGTGGTTTAATATAGACCACGGAAAGATCATAAACCGTTTGGGAGAAAATTTCACAAAAAAATATTTTATTCCAGAAGGACCTTTAATAGGTATTGGAAGCGATATTGATGGTTATATTGAATTTATGGTTGATAGAAATCAGACAGTTGATAAAAAATCACTGGATGAAATGTATGAAATAATCGATAAAGAAGCCAGGAAAGAAGGTTTCGAAGAAGTTCCGGTCATATTCATTTTTGGAGGTCCTATTATCCTGGCAGAACATGTTGAAGCAAGGGATTCAAGCAATAATGAAAAACCATCTGAACATAAGACCAATCCTCAACCTGCGGGAGAATTAAATAAATCAACGCCGGGTTTTGGATTGCTGAGCGGATTGATTCTCCTGCTAATAACTGAAGGATTATTCAGAAGGAAGTAAATATTATTGTATAGAGGAATAGCAGATCAGTTCAGGCGGGTGCCAACAGCGAGGATGGAAACCTCACTACAGATAATGTCCTTTACCCTGCAAAATTTGATACTGTGATTGCAGTATCTGCTATTGATTCAAACAACGTGGCAACGGTTTGGAGCGCAGACGCGCCAAAATAGAACTGGCAGCGCCGGGTATGAATATTTATTCCACATGGTTAAATGGCAGCTATGCAAATGCAAGCGGCACATCAATGGCGGCGCCATTCGTAAGTGGTGTTGCTGCGCATGCCAAGAGCAAGAATTTATCCATGACTCCACAGGAAATCCGTAGCGCTTTGGCTTATAATGCGATGGATCTGGGTGACGCTGGCAGGGATCGGATATATGGGTTTGGAATGTTGCAGGCAGGTTGAGCTATACGAATCAAGATGAATAAATCGTGCGAGAAAATATGCATAAATCAAAAATCAAATAATTGGAATAGTTCTCATAGTTGTACTTTCGATAGTTTACGTTTCTCAGATGAATAATGAGGCAAATAAAAAAATTGAAACTGACCTAAATAGCAGTTTTGAGAATGTAGCAGTGAATTATGCGGATAAAGAAAATCGAACTCCCGTCACGAGTAAAATTAATATCAAAATTCTTGGCAATATTTCCTTTGGAGAAGAACCAATAATGGAAAATTCAAATTCTTACTGGCATGTCTGCGTGATTTTCGATAGCAATATCACAGAAAAAATGGCTGAAGAATTAATAATTAAATATAATATCCCCAAACCTCGCTCTATGAATAGAACCTTCTTAATTCCAGAATATTATATATCTGTTTCCAAAAGCGAGTTTGAAAGTGTCAAGAAGACTCTTAATGAAGAAGAATTCAGTACACTACGAATGGCGAAAAGAATAAAAATCACAAATAATAACGTTACTTCAGCGGTCTGGGGTACTTATGATGAAATGCTTCCGATACTGGGATCAAGAGGTATACAGTTAAGAAAAACAATGGTTATGGCATTGGAATATGGACCTGAAACACCTCAAACAGAAAGTAAAAACATCATGGATATGTTATTTAAGGATGAAAAGGTTATTGACACAACAGCAGAGGTTTCTATCAATTGTAATTGCAGCTCTCCCGTTTCATAGAACAGGAAATCCGTAGCGCTTTGGCTTATAATGCGATGGATCTGGGTGACGCTCGCAGGGATCGGATATACTGGTTTGGATTGGTGCAGGCAGGTTGAGCTATACGAATCCAAACCTGAATTTCTCCCCAATATTTCTGTATGGGTTCAAAAATCATCAAGCATGATAAATCCATAAAATAGCTTTTTCCCGATCTCATCGAATCCCACAAGATCATCCTGCACTATCGTAACGCTATTCGGGGCGGTCAAAGCCCCTTCTGTTTTTGAGGTCTCATGGATAACAATAGCATCTGCCGTTATTTTACCCATGATCCTGCTATTTCGTCCGATTGAGACTTTTCCTTTGTTTGAAGTAAGATTCCCGTGAATTATGCATCCATTTCCTATAGTGATATCACCGGTCGTCTTGATGCTTCCGAAAAGCGTATTATGGTTTCCCATATGCATTGAACGTGCGCGGATATTTCCAAGCAGGCGGCAGTAGCTTCCGATCCTTGCGCGCGTGCTTGTTCTTATGGTATCAAGGTCTATTTTTGCCCTGTTAGGTATCGCAAGTATCTTGTTATCAGGCGTATTATCCGAGAATAGCTCATTTAGCGCCTTTTCAATCTCTTCTTCGCTTCCAAGCTGAAGCAGTGCGATCATATAAAAATAAATGAACATTACAACAGGAAGAGGCTGGCGCACGACCAGCCATCCTTTAACATCATAACCACCATCGATCTTGACATTATTCCCTACATCAAGATTCCCGGCTGCGAAGAGTTTTCCTGAAATTTTTACAAATTCACCAAGGTATGCATCTGACTTCGTCCTGACTTCCCCTGTTATCTCAGACCACATATCTATGCGTATATCGTCTTGCGATATGACATTGCCATTGATCTTGACATGTTCACCTGCCACGATCAGGTTAGCGATCAGCCCATATCCCAGTTCTGCATAATTTCCTACAAGAACATCCCCTTGTACAACGATAGAATGCTCTTCAATGACCGTATGATCAGGTATTATGAGTCCTTTTAATTCGGATATGGCAAAATCCTCCACGTCAGTATAGTTTCAGGGTATGATAAATATTAATATCAACAACACTGATTTGATAGCCATGTGTGAACTGAAGGTAATCCTGAAAGGAAAGACGATCATGGAAGATGTGGTGAGAATAACGAAAGAAAAGGATATGATCAAACTCCAGAGTCTCCTTGGTGAGACAACGACCATTCGAGGCATTATCGTGGATGTCAATCTGATAAAACAGGAAGCTTTAATAGAATGTTCATAAATCAGGAAAAACTATGACAGCAAAAGTTGCAATTAACGGTTACGGGACTATCGGAAAACGTGTGGCAGATGCCGTGGCTGCACAGGATGACATGGAGATCGTGGGTATAGTGAAGACCAGGCCGAGTTTTGAGGCTCGTATAGCGAAGGAAAAAGGGTATGATATTTACACTCCGTCGGAAGATAATATCGCGGAATTCACGAAATCAAAAATCGATGTGAGCGGAACACTTAATGAACTACTTAGTAAAGTGGATATTGTGGTCGATGCAACACCTGGGGGCTTGGGCGAGGAATATAAGAAGCTCTACCAGAAGCACGGGATCAAAGCTATCTGGCAGGGCGGGGAAGATCATGAGCTTACAGGATTTTCATTCAATTCCGAAGCCAATTACAAGGATGCATTGGGGCTAGATTTCGCCAGGGTCGTTTCATGCAATACCACCGGTCTTGTCAGGGTATTATATTCTCTTGATACTGCATTTGGGGTCAAGAAAGCAAGAGTTACATTGATGAGACGGGCTGCAGATCCTAACGACATTAAAACTGGCCCGATAAACGCTCTTATTCCCGATCCGATCAAACTCCCATCGCATCATGGTCCTGATGTGAACTCGATCCTTCCCGATATTGATATTACCACGATGGCAGTAAAAACATCAACGACGCTTATGCATTTACATGCCATCAACGTTGAGTTGAAAAAGGAATGCAGTGAAAGTGATATTTCGGGAATATTTGAAAAAAGACCGCGCATAAGGCTTGTGAGCAGCAAGGACAGGATAAAATCGACGGCTGAAGCCATGGAATTTGCCAAAGACCTTGGAAGGCCAAGAGGCGACATGTGGGAGAACGTGGTTTGGAAGGATTCTATCGCTATCAACAAAGGTGAACTGTATTTTTTCCAGGCGATCCACCAGGAATCCGATGTTGTCCCTGAGAACGTGGATGCCATAAGGGCATTGCTTGAGATTGAAAAGGAAGGAGCTAAATCAATCAGGAATACGAATAAGGCGCTTGGGATGAATTAAACAGGTCTTCGAGCGGTGGACGCAGTAAGGGTATATGCAGGAGAAATGAAAACTATTTGTATCTTTTTTTAGCAGTGTGCCACCCGGATTGGCTGACTTTCTGGCATAAGTCTTAAATATGATTCCAGAAAAACAGACCTTAATTAATGTCCCCACAAATCCGAACCACCCCTCGATATGATATGCTATTCAGTGAAGGAACGTTTAACGGGACACTGATTATTGGACCTGATCCACTTGGCAAAAGCTTTGATTATGGGGTATTCATGGAAGCCAGGCGAAGGTTGAGACTTACCGGCATGCACATGACTAACAGCAAACGAGGGATCGAAGAATATGAAAGAGATTTTAATTTCCAGGGTGCAAAAATAAAAGCGCATCTTCGTCTTGTGCATGGTCGAAATTATGGAAAGAACCTTCAGGAACTGTGGCGCGATGCTCTTGCACATGAGGATCTCATATACCTGAAAACCCATGCTGGATATGGAAAACACCTGAGTTTAAGCGATGATGTGAGTTACTTTACAGATGCTTTAAAGGAAAGGTTTGATTATCCCGGTCGCAAACCATACCAGTTGCTATATCTTGATTGCTGTAAAAGTGAGATGTATTACAGGGACGTTTTTCGAGAGTATGTCGGCGGGGGCGTTGACCTTATATTGCATAAATGGTTCTGTGATTACAGGAAGGTAGCGCCGGTTATAGCTCTGATTTGCGAATTGATGGCCTGTTCAGACATTGAAACCATAATTGCAAGGATGAATGAAGAATACGGGATTGTGCACTTTGACGAAGAAGATGCGCCTGAGGATAAGAGGCTGGACAGGAAAATGATGACTTATTCCTTTAGCCAGATATGACTGTTTTGACAGATAAATTATATTAATGGATCAGATCCATTTTTTCTTCCTGAAATAATTCAGCATATAAAGACCTATGAATATCATAATAGTCCAGATAATTGGATAACCCCAGCGCCATTTAAGTTCAGGCATATACTCAAAATTCATTCCATAAACACCAGCAATAAAAGTCAATGGAATAAATATAGTTGCAATAATTGTTAATACCTTCATGATCTCATTCAATTTATTGCTGATACTTGAAAGATACATATCAAACATTCTTGAAACCATATCCCTTAATCCCTCGATCATTTCAATGATCTCAATTGTGTGATCGTAGACATCCCTCAAATAAATAAGTGTGGATTCATGGATAAGAGTTGATTCTCCCCGAAGCATGTTATTCACTACTTCCCTTAAGGGCCATACTGACTTTCGCAATATCATCAATTCCCTCTGGGTATCATGAAGTGACATCAAAGTTCCCGGTGTTGGATTTTTCACTAGCTCTTCTTCCATGACTTCGATCTTCTCCCCGAATTTCTCCATTATTATGAAATAATTGTCCACGATCGCATCCATTAAACTGTAAGCAAGATAATCTGGCCCCATCTTCCGGATATGTCCTTTTCCACTTCTGATCCTATCTTTGATGGGGTCAAAAATATCGTCTTTACTCTCCAGGAAGGAAATAACGAAATTTGTACCTATGATCAAACTGACCTGTTCAGACAATATTTTATCACTATCGTCTATTTGTTTAAGTATTTTTAATGTTACATATATATAAGTTTCAAAATCTTCCATTTTGGGACGTTTTTCTGTATTTAAAATATCTTCAAGTATGAGGGGATGTAAACCAAAATATTTGCCTATCTTTTCAATGATCTCTATTTCATGGATACCTTCAATATTTATCCATGTGACAGTTGGTTTGTTCTTGAATGGAAAAGATTCTTCGACTTGTTTTACATCTTTTTCAAGAAATTGTGACTCATCATAGTCTATTAATGATATCCGTGTCGTCTCCATTTTCTTATCGCCTATATGGAGAAGAGTTCCAGGAGGAAGGCCTGACTTTTCGGATCTTTTTTTAATTGTAATATCCTTTTTAATATGCATGTGTCATTCCTTATCCCTGGTAATTATTGCCTCATGAACTGCTTCCCTGATAATATATCCTGCCTTATGAAGTATGGTATCTTTGAGTTCGGTATCCCGATCCATACTCGCGGTACAAGGATATGCATGGTGCGCACTCGATATGACTTCATCCAGTTTGTTATCAAGAGGAACATTCTTAAGTTTCTGTGCCACATAATAAGCGCATCCGCACGGCTGGCTGGTGAATATTTGTACGGTGACAATATTATTGTGCTGGATACCGATCTTGAATTTTGGGAAGCCAATCTTAAATGTGTCAATAAACAGGTCTATTAATGGATTTTCGCCTTTTTTAAGAGAACAGAATGGTTTTGGGGCAGCAAATACAATTCCGGCTTTTTCGCATTTCTCTTTGATCTGGTTCCTTAATCCTGCTGACAGCCAATTCGGTTCTTCAATGGGAGCTATGATCAAACGCGTGCCTGCTTTTTTTGCAAGAGCCGGAAATTCAGCAATAATATCCGGATGAAGGTTTATGGCTAACAATACATCGTTTTGCGGCAGGCTGGATGGCAAGTATTTCTCCGGGTCTTCAATATACACTGGCAGATCAGGTGGTTGGGCATATATCCCTGTAATATTATCTGCAAAATTAAGTGATTTATCGTCCCGGCAAAAGATACATAATTTATCACAGGAAATACAAAAATTCCTGTAATTTAAAAGGTTCCCAATTACGCGTTCTCCGAATTTGCCGTTATATGCGATATAAATTCTCACAGTCTAAATTTACTTTTCAAGGTGTATATAATTTTCTGTAGGCATATTTTTTTGAGTTAAGTGCCTGTTTCTGTCCAGCGCGGATCTGCGCATGTTTTGCCTGAGCCGCCATAACATTTGCGCCTTCGTTTGGAGTGGTTACAGCATTTCCGCCACAGTCGTCCCACCAATATGATGATGAAAATAAATTGTTTACTCTTCTCACCCCAAAAATTTAGCAAAATTTAATCTTCAAGAATATCCTCTTTTGATCTAATGATAGTATGATCCTTCTTTTCAATATCCTCAATAAGCTTTCTTAGCCCTTCGCAGCTTAATATTTTTTTTAATTTCACAGCCCTTAAAATTTCTTCCATATCAAGAAAATCGATTTTATTTTCTTTGCAATAATTCTTGACATATCTGTCATTTGTAAGCAAAATTCCTTTTCTTGATTTGCACAAAGCGATCAATTGGCATTCGCCTTCATGCATGTTTTTTTCATTTTCAAGCAAATTCCTGAAACTATTGAATTCCATCTCAGAGAGAAGGATGATTTCAGTATTCTGGAAAATATTATCAACAAAAGAATATCCAGCACGCTTTGCACGCATAAGCTCTTCATAAATAGAAGGAGAAATTTTCAAATCTTCAAATAATTTTTTTATCAGCTTCATCGCATTAACTTTCGCAAATGCGCTCAAAATATCAGTGTCTGCTAAAACTATCAAACAATCCCCAGTCTTTTCAGTTTTTTATCCATTTCTTTGGCAGTTTTGCCTTCAGTCTCCCTGACAATACCCCTTCCTGCTAAAATATCTTTGAATTCAATTATTGTCAAACCTGCCAATTCCGATGCTCTTCCGATAGATATTGTTCCTTTTAAAAATAGTTCGATTGATAAAGAAATTTTCAGTTCGGAGTTTGTATTCAATAGAGCTCTAAATGCATCTTTTATTAATTCGGATTTTGAAGGATAATACCCCTTTTCTACAAGAATATCAAACTCTTCATTTGTGTTAATTGCTTCCATTTCACTCACATAACAATTATGTATTCGTTTGCTTAAATATGTTTATTCTTGGAAATGTGTAATATCAAAAATAATATCTTCTGCTTTCATGCATGTTCTCTGTTTTAAGAGTTCGGGCACCAGCATACAAAGATGACCTGCCAATTTCCGAGAGGTTTTGGTCATCCGAAAATGATCTAAAATTCCGATATCCCATTAATTTCATACCGCAACTTGCTGATATAATTATTGAGGCTTTCAATATCCTTAATACTTTTTTTCGAAAGCGACCTGAGCTTTGATCTGATGGCAGTATTTGGTAAAATACCATAATTTGAAAGATGCTGTATAATTTTTTGCGCCATTTTACCCCCTTTAATATCCCAATCTGTGAGCAGGATGATCTCTTTTTTACTCGTTGATAGCAGATCAGTGAATTCAAGCAATGGCTGTTGTGAAGCTAATCTTATTTCTCCTTTTACTCCGAGAAGGCGCAGGGATACTGAATCTTTTCGTCCTTCTACAACGATAATTGCTCCGCAGTCTGAAAGCTCCTGGAGTTCCAGGATAAGCTCTTCAAGTTTCAAAAGACGTTCTCGATCTTCGATATCACTTGTTTTCATTTTCGGTGAGTAATTTCAAAATATCTTCAGCCTGCGCTTTGAAGATCTTCACTGATTTTTTGCTGTTCGTAGAACCTGAAATTAGTTCCACATTCCGGGAATGGACTTTGAAAAGGTCAGATAGAAAAAACAGGAGTTCAGCATTGGCTTTTCCTTTTTGCGCTCTTTCAGAAAGTCTTATTTCGATGCGCTTTCTCCAGGGATTGTATCCCTTGATCGCAGTCTCCTTTGATCCTGCTGAAATATCAAGTTCCAGGATGACCCCATCTTCGACCTGCCTGATTGCGTCTTTCATTAATACTTATTGGGTTCGCGATCATATTAATATTGGCGACAACATAGTAAAACGGTGTAAAACTACAAGTGTCATGATTTTGCGAAGCAATCATTTGCTCTTTTCTATGAAAATTCGTATTCTTTCAAGAAAATCTTTGGCAGAATTCAGCGCAACTCTTGACTCTTGCTCATCAATAACAAAATCAAGCCCGTAAATCGCATCATGTCTGAATCTTCATAAGCGTCAAGAGTATTTGCTAATGTCTCCAAATCGTTGTATTTTTCTTTGAGATAAATAGGGATACATTCATGACTCCGCTCTTTTATCCCATCCCTAAAAAGGATAGCTCTTGCTGCATGAAACATGGATGAATAACTCGAGATAGCTACGACCCTGTAGCGATGTATGGACATATTCTCAGCCGCATCCTCAATATTGCTTTTTGAAAGCTCAAGGGAACGATATGCATTTTCCATATCAGGCGTTGTTCTTTTCAGCAGACCCTTCTGGAAACATTCTGCCATTTTCATTTTAAGCCGCTCCCATAGAGCAGGATGTGATTTTCAACAATCCTTTTATAAAATGCATCACCCTTTTCTGCCATAGTCCTCCATTCTGATAATTTTAAAACCGATAAACTTACCTCTTTTTCCAGTTCTTCCTCCAGTCGTTTTGCCGCTTTTATGAATATTTCTTTCCTGGCGCCTGTCACTATCAGAAAATCGATGTCACTTCTTTCGTCAAAACTGCCATCTGCAAAACTTCCAAAAAGAGCAAGAGAAATAATATTCGAGTCAATTTCAAAGAATTTCTCTTTTGGTTTTGATGAAAGCACAAAAGCTATCCCGTATGCCTTTTTCAGCGGCTCGACCACGCTATTATCTAAGTTCAACTTGTAAATATGCGCCAGCCCTTTTTCTTCCTTAAAAAGCAGCCCATCTTCCTCGAACGACTTTACAGCACCGCTTACACTTGCAGGGCTGACATTAAGTATCCTTGCAAGCTGTTTAATGTGGAAAGAGGTATTTGGATTTGCAAGGAAATGAGCCAGGATTTTCCATTTTACATACGTTCTGAATAGTTCAATCAATTGAACCACAGTTCATTATATTAAACGCAAGTTCAGTATAAAAAACTATCTTTGCACCACATCCAAAGAGCATGCAAAGGTGCATGTCATCTCATGAAAATGTAAAACAATTACCGAAAAATACAGATTTAAATAACATGCCGAACAGATAATGTATCATGGTAAAAATGGAAAATAAAGTTTTGAACTTCACTGTCCTGATAGAGCAGGATGAAGATGGTATTTATATTGCTAAGGTGCCTGACATTATCGGGTGTTATACTCAGGGTAAAACGGTAGAGCAGGCAATGGAGCGCATAAAAGAGGCAATACAGGTATGCCTTGAGGCAGATGATGAATAGATCATTCCGTTGAAATTCATCGGAGTACAGCAATTAGAGGTTATGGCATGACGCGGCTCCTTCCAATTTCTGGAAGGAAAATGAGCAAGATTCTGGAAAGACTTGGCTTTGCAAAAGTGCATCAGGTGGGAAGCCATGCAAGATATATTCATCCGGATGGAAGAAAAACAGTAGTTTCTCTGCACGGGAATGAAGAACTCAGTATTGGGCTTTTAAAGGAAATCCTGAAACAGGTTAATATCTCCAGAGAAGAATATGAAAAACTGAGGGGAGAAGTTTAAGGCTATTTTTTTATCGGCTTGCGTAGAATCAATAATCCTGTATGTGAACTACAAGATTTATTCCGTTAACCTTTTCTTCCAGTAAAAACTATCTATAATTGTGTGACTTTTCAAGAGAATTCGTGAAAGGAAACCTGTAATACAAGGGGCAACATGGAAAAATCAATCAGGTTGAAAGTAGCTGAAGCAGACCAGCGGGACGTAGGGAAAGGCATTGTCAGGATAGATGAGAAATTCCGAAACGACATAGGGCTCAATATCTTTGATGTTGTTGAATTAAAAAGTGAAGAACGATCAACATCCGCGATAGTTGGAAGGGCATATCCGCAGGATGAAGGGCTTGATGTCATAAGAATGGACGGGCTGATACGCACAAATGCCAAGACAAGCCTGGGGGAATATGTGGAAGTGGCAAAAGCGAATTGGAAAGAAGCAAAAAAGGTAACGCTTGCTCCTGTTACGCAAAATATCCATATTTATGCACCCAGTGAAAGCCTTCGGGCGATCTTCCATAACAGGACAGTCTCAAAGGGAGACATCATTTCAACCACAAGCGTGCGCCGACCGAGAGAGTCTTTTGGCAATGATGTAATGTTTGAGCAGGTATTCCCGGAGTTCTTCGGCGGTTCATTTGGCCTTGGCGAGATAAAACTCCATGTTGTTGCGACCTCACCTTCTGGAATAGTAAAGATCACTGATATTACGGAAGTGGAACTTTTGCCTGAAGCAGTAGCGCTTCCCCAGGAAATACCTGAAGTAATGTATGAAGATCTTGGGGGCATAAAACCCGCCCTCAGTAAGATCAGGGAAATAATAGAACTGCCTCTTAAGCATCCTGAGCTTTTCAGCCGCCTTGGGATCGATGCGCCAAAAGGAGTGCTTCTGCATGGTCCTCCCGGAACAGGAAAAACCATGCTGGCAAAAGCAGTTGCCAATGAAAGCGAGGCTTATTTTATTACAATAAATGGTCCTGAGATTATGTCTAAATATTACGGGGAAAGCGAGCACAAATTGCGTGAGGCTTTTGATGTGGCAGAGAAGAATGCCCCTGCTATAATATTTATCGATGAAATCGATAGTATCGCCCCGAAGCGCGCTGAAGTGACCGGCGAAGTTGAACGGCGCGTGGTGGCACAGCTTTTGTCTCTTATGGATGGCCTGAAATCCAGGAAGAATGTGATCGTGATCGGGGCGACCAATCGACCCGAAGCCCTTGATATGGCGCTTCGCCGCCCGGGCAGGTTTGACCGCGAGATAGAACTGCGTGCTCCCGATCGTGAAGGGAGGTTTGAGATATTCCAGATACATACACGGGGGATGCCACTTGCTGAGGATGTGAAACTTGATGACCTGGCCGACCGGACATATGGTTTCGTGGGCGCTGATATCGCAGCTTTATGCCGTGAAGCAGCAATGACCTCACTTCGCCGGGTTCTACCTGAAATAGACCTTGAGCAGAAAGAAATTCCTAAAGAGACACTTGATAAGCTGGTTATCAAAGGTTCTGATTTTGAAGATATGATGAAAGAAGTCCAGCCCTCAGCGCTTCGTGAGATATTATTTGAAGTGCCTAACGTTTCCTGGAATGACATTGGGGGGCTTGATAGTGTGAAATCGCTACTTTCTGAGGCTGTGGAATGGCCGTTGCGATACAGTGAATCATTCAAGCGGATAGGTGTTGAAGCTCCAAAAGGAGTTCTTCTCTACGGGCCACCGGGCACTGGAAAGACACTTCTTGCAAAAGCTATAGCCAATGAAAGTGAAGCAAATTTCATAACCGTGAAAGGAAGCGATATCTTGTCAAAATGGTATGGTGAATCTGAGAAGCATATAGCCGAGATCTTCAAGAAAGCGCGGCAGGTTGCGCCTGTTATCATTTTCCTTGATGAGCTTGATGCACTCGCCCCGGTGAGAGGTTCGGCTGAAGGTGAGCCGCGTGCTACCGAGAGGATCGTCAATCAATTATTATCAGAACTAGATGGATTGGAGGAACTCAGGGGTGTTGTTGTGATAGGCGCCACGAACAGGCCAGATATAATCGATCCTGCTCTTCTTCGACCCGGAAGGTTCGATGAAATGATCCTTGTGCCAGTTCCCGATCATAAGACAAGGTCTGAGATCTTTAAAGTCCATACGAAGAAGATGGCGCTTTCCGGTGACGTAAATACAGGAGAACTTGTAAGGATAACTGAAAATTTCACAGGCGCGGATATAGCGGCAGTTTGCAAGAAAGCGGGACGCTTTGCCATGCGGGAGAACATCAATGCCGAAAAAGTGAGCCAGAAGCATTTCCTTGGCGCTGTTGAAGATACTGGTCCTTCAGTCACGCCTGATATTATGAGCTATTATGAAAAATTAAAGGATGAATTGCGAAAGAAGCGCTCAAAACAGATTGAGTCAAGCCCAGGGATTTATGTGTAGCAGGTGAATAGATAACCAAACAATTCAAACTATCTTTGCATTCTGGTATGAAAACAAAATTAACAACGAACCTAACGAACTCCATACGAACTCATGCTACCGGAGTTCGTTTCAGTTCGTTGTTTTTTTCATGTTCATTTATGAATCAGGGACTTATAGCCGACTTTGCGGTGAAAGAAATCATGCACTGCAATATGTAATAAAATGGGGATTTATGATAAAGGAAGGAGTTTTATTCGAGAAACTGCCTGACAATAAGGTAAAATGCCAGGTTTGTTCCCACCGTTGCACTATTTCAGATGGGAAATTTGGGATTTGCAGGACGAGGCAGAATAAGAATGGAAAGCTTTACACACTAATATATAATACAGTTTCAAGTGAAGCGGTTGACCCGATTGAGAAAAAGCCCCTGTATCATTTCATGCCTGGAACGCTTTCTTATTCTCTTGGTTCGATAGGTTGTAATTTTAAGTGTCAGCATTGCCAGAACTGGAATATATCGCAAGTGACACTCGATGAGTCGCATACGATGGAAATAACCCCGGAAGCTGCTGTCAAACGGGCGCTGGCATCAGGTTCAAAATCAATTTCCTGGACATACAATGAACCCGCTATCTGGCACGAATATACGTATGACAGCGCCGTACTTGCAAAAAGGGCGGGGTTAAAAACGATATATGTGACCAATGGTTACATCACGCCCGAAGCGCTGCGGCGCATTGCTCCTTATCTTGATGCGTATCGTGTAGATATCAAATCATTCTCGGATGATTTCTACAGGAAAATATGTGGCGCAAGACTTGCTCCGGTTCTTGAATCCACAAAGCTTGCAAAAGAGTTGGGAATGCATGTTGAAACTATAACGCTTGTAATTCCTTCGAAGAACGATTCACCAGAAGAGATCACACAGATCGTTAGCTGGGTGCACGAAAATCTTGGTGCTGACACGCCCATGCATTTTACGAGGTTTCATCCCATGTATAAGATGGATGACCTTGAACCAACGCCAGTGAGCACTCTTGAGATGGCTTATGATATTGCAAAAAAAGTTGGGATGAGGTTCGTATATCTGGGAAATGTGGCGGGGCACAGGTATGAAAATACTTATTGCCCGAAGTGCAATGCTTTGCTTATCGATCGCATGGGATACAGGGCGAGTAATGTTAAGATAAAGGATGGAAAATGCCCTGAATGTGGTGAGAGCATAGCGATCGTGGAATTGTGAGATGCTTCACCATTATGTCCTAATTTTTAAATCTGAAACATCATTATAATAATGTATTGAATCCGGAAAAACGGAGCAAGATTTAAGTACTATTGATGATACTTATGATTATCATCATAAATCACGGGCGCCTTAAATCCCAACCCAAAAAAATGCCCATGGTTCTTATGGTTAAAATAAAAATAAGGTGGAAAAATGCTAAGAAAAAATGTATCTATAAGTGATACGCACTTAAAAATGCTTGATCCGTTATTAAAGAAACATCAGGGAAATCTCTCCGCAGCAATGCGGGATATCATTGATTTCACCGGTTTTGTTACAGAAAATATGGGAAGCCTTGAAACCGCAAAAGACCTTTTCAGGGAAAAAAACCATGCAATGGAAGAAACAAGGAACCGCCTTTACGGGATAACCATACCTTTGACAATGTTTCGATGGTTATTAGCTAATAGGAAAGGAATTCTTCCTCCAATTAATGAAGCGATACAGCTTTTTTCAAATCAAAATATAAACAGTTACGATATAAACTCTTTGAATAAAGTAATAAATGAAGAAATATCATTCCTTAACTGGCCAATTAACGTGAATCTAGGCAGTGAAAACGGGCAGATATCTATTCAAATAACAGGCGTTGATCCGGAGATCAATATTTTCTACGCTAAATTGATATCAATGTTTTTATCAAGCAATAAAAACCCTCAAAAAATAAGCAAAATAATGAACTACCCGGCCTCAATTTACATGTTATTTTCAAGTGCTTCTACGCATGAAGTCGCCTTACAGTCGATCCAGGAAACATTCGGCGCTTCAAAGAAGGATGAAATACCATTTAAAAATGAGATCATGATGGCAATGGCATAAAATTTTTGATGATTAAAATATAGTAAAGAAGAGGTCAGGATATATTAAATTCAATTTGTTTTCCATCCAATATGTCTCCTTCGTTTACTGTTATATTTTTACTCATATATGCGACTGATATCCTATATTCACCTGCATTGGTTTGATATGGGGAATCAATTGAATAAGGAACTGTAAAAGAATAATTTCCATTTGAGTAAGAAGTTTGAATGTAATCAAAATTTCTTCCCTGATTTGTTAAGATAGTCGTTGAAATGACAATCTGTCCTTCTGGTGCTCTTCCTTGAATGGTGGTTCCATGTACGTATTCATATATTTTCGTACCTTTAATATCATTGCCAGAAAATATTCCCTGGGAATCATAAGACTCGTAGATCAACCTGAAGTGCGAAAGTGCAGGAATCGTTTCACCAGGAAATTGTATTTCGGTTCCATCAGCATAATAAAGCCGGGCTAAAGTAGAATTAAAATAATTGATCCTGGGTTCGATAGTTTCATCATTAATTATGAAGAAATCAGATAATTTTTTCCCTGACAATAATATCATGTTTTTATACTGCCCTTGATACTCTCTCATAGGTGTGAAAATGATTACATATTTAGCAGCGTTGCTTTCCATGATCTGTGAAGCAATTGTTTCATTATTTTCAGTGAAAAATTTTGCAGTTGCATCATTGGGATATGCATATGCAACAGATTGTCTATTGGCGTAATAGTTTATCCAGTATCCATAACTCCACCAATTCATAACATTGCCTTCACCTTTTATGTTATTTTTCATCCATAACATTGAATCCATCCAAACGAGTGAGAAATAAGGATTTGTACTTTTTTTTTCAAGAACAACTATATTTGGACTCAATAGAAGTATTATTAATAGTATCAATATCAGAGTTCTAATATTTATATATGTATGCTTATTTTTATTTTTGAATATACTTGCATAATAAATCTCTGAAAATAGAAACCCTGAAAACAGAGCCATCATTGGTACAAAATCAATGGCAAACCTTACCATGTAAGAAACCAGAATAAAAAGCTCTATAAAATACAATGCCACAAACAATTCCAACCCAAAATCTTTTTTCTTTAGTATTTTGAAAAGTAAAAATCCTAAACCTATCAAAGATAGGAAAAATGGAAAAAGAAAATCCTGCCAGGCAAGTTGAAAGGTAAATAATCCGGAAGGGAAAAAAAGTGGTTTTAATTCGTAGATATAAAGATTTTCACTTACCTGCCGATAATTTGAAAATTTTTGGAAAAGTACGTTCCACTGTTCCCAAAATTTTATTGATACTAGCAAACCGAAAATAATAATGCATACAATGGCCCCAATCCGGATCTTGCGGTTTTTGAACTTTGATAGCATCAATATTCCTAGAAATACGAAAAATAATGCTATAGACAAAAACAATGGAATATTTATTTCCCAACTATTAATTAGATAAAAAGGCGCAACTATGATTAATGAAGAAGAAGCGAATATTAATCCCAATATGCCTGTGTATTCAACAGGTTTTTTATTGTAAATATCCAGGAATAATTGAAAAACCACATATATAAAAATTGGCAGGAAATATATATATGAGCTGTGCCATGTCAGCATTTCCATACCGAGAAATACGCCACCCATTGAAGCGCAAATTAATATAGTCTTAGAAAAAAAGTTTCCCGATTCCCTGGCTTTTTTAAGCGCCAGAAACAGAAATAAGAATGAAAGAAGAGAAAGGAGGACGTTGGTTCCATGATAGTCGCCATAACCCACGGAAGTCAAAGTTATATGCAGCGGCGTTATTGCCAGAATCAGAGCTGCCCAGAATCCTGCCATCTCATTGAATAATGTCCTGCCTATAAAAAATAAAGGAATGATGGTCAAAGCGCCTATGACAGCTGGGAAAATAGCAGCTATTACTTCTATTTCGCGCTCAGTCATATTAGTTCCACCTATAAGCAGGGCGATCAAAGCAACTATTTTATCGTACAAGTATGGATATCCGATTTCCCTGTCAAATAGCAGGTTCATAGGGCTTCGTACAGAGTCAACGATCCTGTGCATATGATAGTAAGAGTCCGGGTCTATCAGGAATACTTTCCCGTTAAAAAAAACACTATCCCAGGTGAGGCATCTAAGATATAAAGCCAGGGTAAAGATAAAAAATAGAGTTATAATTGTGTAAATTTGTTTAGTCTTAACTCTCAAATAATCATCTCCCCCAGTAGAAAGAAGAAAGCGTGACCAGCGCTATGATCGTCTGCATCAACAAAACTACAAGAACAACTTCATTCTCGTATGCTTTGCCTTTTAACTTCCTCAAACATAATATGGCGATATGGGGGACACTATAAATACCATTTTTCACGGTCAAGGATCCATCCTTTAATAGTTCTCCGTAAGATTGTTCTTTGAATTTCCCCCTTTTTTTTAAGATTAATTCGATATAGTAGAGAAAAAACACCATGGCTGCATATTTTTCGATATTTCCCAGTATTGCCACTATTGCAACAAGGGCTCCGATAGGATAAGTTAACGTGTCACCCGGGAAAACTTTTGCTGGAATCTTGTTATAGTGAAGGAATGCTATTAGAGCAGAAATTGACGTAACAGCGATCATTGTAGCTTCTGTTCCACCAGTTATATAGGAGAGAAAACCAAGCGTAGAGAATATTATTATCCCCATTCCGGCTTCCAATCCATTATAGCCGGCCAGCATATTAAAAGCATTAGAAGCGCCTATTATTGCTATGGGGACTATCAGTAAAGGAAAAAGCAATCCAAGGTCCTGGGTTCCTATAAAAGGAAAGGTCATTTCACTATGACCTGCATTTATAATCATTAATGGCAAAGGAATAAGAAAGCTAAGCAATACTTTTGTTTTCTGTTTTATTCCGATCCTCCACTCCAGTATATCATCTATCATGCCGATTATTGCTGCTATCAATAAGCTAGCAACTGCTGCAAGGATCTCCGGGGTCGAATAAGGATTCTTGTAGTAAAAAGTATCAAAGGCGATATAAAGCAGGATCGACAATCCGATGCTAAAAACTACCATTATCCCCCCCATCTCAGCGATCTCTCTTCCATCCAGTTTGTGAACATCCCTGCCTACAAATCCTCTTGATTTTGCTTTTATGATCCACCTTGGCAAAGTAAAAAAGCAAACTATGAAGCTTACTATGGATAGCAGAATCAAGAGTCCAAATTGCATGACCTGTAGTTTGCCTTTTGGTTGTTAAATATCTGATGGTTATCGATCTTTATCAAAGAACCATCCCCATTTGTTAAAATATTTTATAGCTGAATTGATGTGAACTAATAAAAGTTTATTGTTTTTATATGATCCTTTTGCATATTCATGATAAATAACAGCATCAGGGTAATACATTGTTTCATATTTATTTCCAATCCTTCTGCAAAGATCCGTATCTTCAGCGTACATAAAAAATCGTTCATCGAACATGCCGATCTCTTTAAAAATACCGGTTCTTATAAACATAAAACAACCGGATAGACCGGGTACCGACATGATCTCATTATAGTCCCTATCTTTAAATTCAAAGCTATCGAACCTTTTTTGGAACAACGGCTTTAAAAACGATGGTATAAATCTTCGCAATATCAAGTCAAAAGGAGTGGGTAATTTTTTACATAGATATTGCAGTGAACCATCAGGATAGAGAATTTTGGGCATCACCAGCCCGACATCCTTATTGTTCTCCATATAATTATATAATTTTTCTAAATTGCCTCTTGAAAAATAAATATCAGGATTTAGTACCAGATGATATTTTGAAAGCTCCAGTATTCTGAGGATAGCGATATTATGGCCTGCTCCAAAACCAATGTTCGCATTATTGAAAACATATTCGATTCTTTTATCATTACAGATTTGTCTTATTTCATCATTGGGTGAATTGTCAACCACGATCAGCCTGACTGACAATTCGGTATTTAAGAAACTGTCGATAGCTTTTTGTAGCATTTTAATATCATTTCTGCAGGCTACGATGGAAGCTGTCAGGTCATATTTCATTTTTTTGTTCGCCTCTCTAAAAGCCTTTCAGCGATTCTTAATAGTAAATTTGCTCTGAAACTTATCTTATCTTTGTTGGAATATGGGCTTTGTCCGGAAGTATGTGATGCGCTATGCTCATGCCGCCGGTATTTTATCAATTTTTGATCACAGAAATATGTCTTTCCATAAAGTTCTCCAATCATACCTATCCATATATCATGCATCGGAAGTTTATCTGGAAAAGGGAGCACAATATCAAGTATTCTTCGATTAAAAGCCATGCAGCATCCCATGTATGAATTCTTTATAAGGTTATTCAGGAGTCCTTTTTTTGATCCTCTGATCTTGAAAAATGATTCTTGCAGGATATCTTCATTTTCATTTATTATGATGCAATCACTTACGACCAGTTCATATTGTTGCAATAATCCAATCATAATTTTTACTTTGTTTTCTAGCCAGATGTCATCCTGGTCAGATAAAAATATTATATCTCCTGTAGCTTTTTCCAGGGCGTTTTCAAAATTATAGATCGGACTATGAAATCGGTTATTTTCTAACAATCTGATTCTTTTGTCATCGAAAGTTTTTATGATTTCAACTGTTCTATCTGATGAAGAGTCATCCGATATTATTATTTCATCAGACTCACCAATTTGGCCTATTATCGATCCCAGCTGCTGGTGAATATATTTTTCACCGTTATAGGTAGCCATACAAACTGAGATCTTACTCATTTTCTAATACCTTTTATTTTTCAGGAAATTATGGAAAAAAACCATGATAAATCCAAAAGATCTAAATGTTATTGAAAGTTTGATCGCTCTTAATAAGGCAAAAGAAAAATAGATACAAAAGTCAACGAAGTTAATGCTTGAATTCCTGGCGCCTTCACAGAAATATATGAACCTTCTTAATTGACTCTGTGTATTTTTATTTTCAATTGTAAACATCTTATGCTCACATATTGTATCCAATACTATGAAATTTGTGTAATGTCTTCTATATCTATCGATAAAATTAAAATCGCTAAAGTAAAGTTTGACTTTTTCGTTAAAACCCCCGATTTTTTCAAAAGCAGCCAGACTTATACACATTCCGCTGTTTAAAAGAGTCTTGTTTCTAATTGTGTTTAATCCCATTTTTATGGTTTTCAAATGAAAACCCCTTTTGAGGTAATATCTTGAGGGGGAGTAGATTTTATTATTTACTCTTAAAACAGGTGCAAACAGAACAGAATTCTTATAATAATCCATAGCATCAAAATACTTTATCAAAGCATCTTTCGGGAATGTAGTGTCCTGGTCAAGGAGTAAAAGCCATTTTTTATTCAGTTCTTTGCCGATCTTAAATCCTTCATTGTAAGCTTTACTGACTCCTGGATTTGACCTGTCGTGGATATAATGGATTTTCCAGTTCTTAAAACTGTTTTCTTTTACATATGCTGGTTCGGGGCTATTATCATATACTAATATATCCATTTTTGAATCGAAATTTTTAAGATTTTGACTTAGCGACAAAAAAGATTCGCAATATTCCAATCTGGTTTCATAAAGTACCAATACTGCCAGCGTATCATTGACCTTTGATCGATAATTCTGCATATTTCGGTTATAAGTCTGAATCCGGGTCTAATATATATAAGGTGTTTTGTTGGAGCAACACCAGTTCGTTGGCATGCCGATCATTGTGGGTATGAGGATGGGATCTCAAGGGGGTTGAAGAGAATAATTGTTCACCTTTTGTGCGAGGCATTGGCCGTGAGTTAATACGCATTTTGTCTGGATATGTAACACCTGTTCCTGATGTAGCAGCTTTAGCAGGTTGTCGATCTATGCTTTTTATAATTAGATTCTTCTTTTGTATTCTTGCTATGTCGTTGTTATAATAGTGTTCGTTTTTGCTAATATTACTATCATTTTAGCTAGCATTTGCTATCGTTAAAGCTATAAATGCTAGCAAAATAAAGTTCGATTCTATATCAAATATTAAATTTCCGGCGCACGATATGCTAACCGAAGCAACCTCATTTCTACCAACCCCATGTATCTATAAGTACTTTCATCATCGATTGCCATATAACTCATCATTAATATCGGAAGCATAAGGTTTTTCATTTGCTAATCCTATGATTCCAAAAATAGGATCTTTTTTCGGGTCACTCTTCAATTTTGACTTTTTAATATGTTCTCTTGATAGGAGAAATTCCGTAAAATCAAGCAACTCTTGATACAACAATTTTGTTTCTCTTTTCGTTGGAACACTTATAATTTGATCCGGGTGCATCCTAAATGCTTTCCATAATGGACAAATATTCTTCCCTTGTCATACCTACGGTTTTCATATTGTTCAGTATAACAGTTACTGGTATTTCATCATATTTTGGAATAACTACAGCTCTATTTGCATTTTTATGATGAAATATCATATGGTCGCCTTTTTGTCTGACAAAAATACACCCATATTTCTCGAAGAGTTTAACCTGTGTTTTCCAATCTGTAGGCTTTATCCTCATTACAAGATACCTATAGGAAGTGATAATTCTTCGAATCCCATCAACTTCTTATCTGTCCTAAGAACTTCATCTTCTGGGATATAACCTGCTTCAGCTAAAAACATTTTCAATGTACCAAGCTTTGCAGTCTCTTCGATTTGTATTTCAATAACTTCCTCTAAGTTTTTTTTTGCTTCATCAGGCGTGTGACCACAACTTGCAATGTCTAACTCATGGCAGTATGCTGTGAACATGCCCCCTTCCTTCCATATTTCAACAGTGGCGATTATCCTTTTCATAGTTCTTACTTTCATTTTCCATTTAATGCCTTATATTACTATCGCTGTTACGCCTTCATTTCCTATAGCGTGAATAAATCTTTGGATTTTGGATTCGAGACTTTTTATTATCCTCAAATAAGAACAAAATCACAGAGGTAAAGCCATGATTTTCAAGAATGAGACACATAAAATATCAGGCCAGAAGTTAGTACACTACCATATTTTCATGGCCTAATAGCTTGCGCGATCATCCCCACTAAAAAAGAAGCAATCATACTGTATCAAGCAATTCGACATTAAGTGAACCCAAACTCGTCAATCAGTGAAGCCATTTCGCCTTATGACCACAAAACATTTAATATAGTTAGCATTATAATGAGAGTATAAACCCATTAAAAATTGATGGGAAGGAGGAAATGGTTCAGAAATAAATTCTATGCGGATGCATACATGTATTCTGTAAGTTTAGTTTAAAACCAAAATACTTTAATACATGGAAGGAGACTATAAACAGTTGTATCGTATAAATGGTGATTCGGCCAAATTGCTAAACATCTTCGGATGATTTGGCTTTTGAGGCCTCTTTACAGGGGCTGTGGTGCGTTTCACTTATAAAAAAAATAGGAGATTAATAAAAGAGGAAAGGATTAATTATGACTAAAAAATCGAATAGTTTTAAAAATTTAATAACCGTGCTTCTGGCACTGCTGCTTTTAGGTATTGCGGTAGCGCCGGCGAGCGCGGCTATAACCACTAATATTACCAGTACTAATATAACGCGGGGCGCTTCAACTTCTACGTTACAGACTTTTAATGTAACGTTTGGAGCTATTGGCGATGCGAATACTGGCGGAGTATCATTATATCTTACTGGAACGGGTATAACATTTAATACAAGCGCAGCTGCATTAAATGGATTAGATGGAATTTCTGCCGTGTCAGATAATACTACGCGTTTGCCACATGGAGGCTTAGTAACCGTAGTTAGCAGCACACAATTAACTATCGCTCTGTCATCTGCAGTTACCGACTCAGCTAACTGGACCCTTAGTAACATAAAATTGATCTTAACGGATCAAGCAGTTGCAAATACCACATTTTCAGTAGTGGGTGCGGCACCAAACATAAAGGGCACGTTTGATATTGTCCCGCTGGCGCCAACTGTTGCGCGTGGTAACGGTGTGGCAAACCTTTCTGCTGGTAACTCTTCACAATTACTGAATGCGAACTTGAATATAACCAGCACATCGTTTTCACCTAAGGATCTTTATCAGTGGATCAACTTGACCATTACAGCACCTGCCGGTGTAACATTCGATCAGACTAAGAATAGCTCAATTACTAACACAACTCTCAGTAATCTTAGTATTTCAACTGTTCGAACAGCCAACTATTCAAATAGCAATAAGACTGTGTCTCTGTACATCAACAATACACTACAAAATGTCGGCAATTTCATCAATATTACAGGCTTGTATGTGAATGTTCCTGGAAGTATTGTTAATGGCACTAGTGTAGTTATATCAGTAAATACTACACCCGAAGGCGGCTTTGAAATCGTTGCAAACTCCACTGTATATAATTTCATGGTATGGACACCAAGAATTAGCTATTTACAATTAAATTCAAACAACAATGTAACTGCGGGCAGAAATTCACAGTTACTGGATTCGAACCTAATAATTAACAGTACAGTAGCCAATGATCTAAATGTTGGCACAAGGATCAACTTGACCATCAATACGGATGGTGTCTCATTTAACAGATCAAAGAATGGTTCGATCGTCAATGATGCAGCTAATGATGGAGTAGATATTGCAACAGTCCTTAACACAACTAACTATTCGAGTAACAACAAGATGGTTACTCTCTTGATAAGCAGTTCTTCAAATGTTGTTGGAGATGGAATCAATCTGAGTGGACTGTATGTAGATGTAAATTCTACACTCGTGAACGGAACTAAGGTAAACATAAGTGTCTCCACTATTCAAGTGAATGGTACTGAAGCACCGATAGTCAGTACTTTGTATAACTTCACAGTATTGACACCAACAATTAGCTCTTATCCGGGTTCCACAAATAACACAGTAGCTGCAGGTAATCCATCAAATCTACTGGATTCATACCTCACCGTTAACAGCACAGTAGCCGATGATCTGATCTATGGCACAAGGATTAACTTGACTATTGACTCCACGGAAAGCATTACTTTCGATAGATCAAAGAATGGTTCGATCGTCAATGATACGACTGGTGCAGTAAGTATTTCAGTAGTTAACACAACAAACTATTCAAATGGCAATAAGACAGTGTCCCTGTTCGTCAACGGCTCAACAACAAACAGTGTTGGAGCTGGAATAAATATCAGTGGATTGTATGTAGCTGTGCCATCTACCACCGCGAACGGTACCGTTGTAAATATTACTGTATCCATATTTACAGTAAATGGCTCTTCGGTGCAGATAGTCAGTACTTTGTATAACTTCACTGTACGGAATCCAGTATTATCTTCACGAACTTCAGACGTAATTTTCGTGGATAATCTTGGTGTTGTCAACAGCAGCAATGTAAGTGTGACTAATGTGAGTATCAATGCCATTGGAGTTAATTCTACTGCAAGAGAAGATGTTGGTAATAACACATTTATCAATTTGTCTTTAGAAAGCAGCGGTATTTTCAAGTTCTCTAACAGCTGGACTGGTATCACATCTGTAAATAGTGGATCGCTTAATGTCAATGTGTCAGGTACTTCACGAAATATAGCTGATTATGCCATGAGAATTCCAGTGGTTGTAAGTTCTAATCCAGGTGACTGGGTAAGTATCTCAGGTATTAACCTTAGCGCTCAGGGTCTGAGCACTGTTTCCGCAGGAAATTCCACGAAATATATCACTGTAACGACCAGACCTCTGAATGGAACAGGCGATATCACATTGAACACCACGATTGCTAACATTACAGTTGTAAAGATGGCCCCAGATGTGGTAGCTAATATAACTGCTAATACATCCGGAATGATCGGTACTCAGAAAACGCTAGTATTTAATATTTCAAACAGCACATTTTCGAAGACTTTCGGTGGCGCAGGTGTTACTTTTAGTGTATCTAATAGTGCATTCACTATGACATCTTCAACCGGAACAACTGACGCAAATGGAAATGTTTCTGTAGAAGTGACAATTCCAGCAACCAGTGGAATTAACACAACTGTAACAGCGTATTTGACAAGTAATTCCAGTATCAATGATTCAATATTGTTAGATGCTATCGCAGGACCTGCCACTCAGCTACTGGTAACACATAATGGACCACAGCTTAAGAGTAATACTCTTTGGGATAATAACATCACAGTGACAGTCTATGCACTTGATGCAGGCGGAAATAGGAATACCAGTGTTACAAACTCAGTTATTTTAACAACTAGCGGTACAGCAAGAGTAAGCAACGACTCTGCGGTTCCAATGGTAGCTGGTGTTGTATCATGGAATGTATCTAGTATTAATGCAGAAACAATCACTTTAACAGCGACTACATCGGGATTGACAGCTGGCGTGAATACTACCTTCTTCTCTGAACCAATAACAGAAATTATTGTAACAGCAACGCCTTCCTCAATAACTGCAAATGGTAGCATTACCACTCTCCATGCTCAATTGATTGGATCTTCTGGTAATGTAACAGTTTCAGGAATTAATGTGACTTTCGAATCTTTGAATACTACGTTAGCAAATGTCACAGCAACAGGAACCACAGGAGCAGAAGGCTATGCTGAAGTGAATCTGACATCAAATTCACTGAATGCAGTTGGAACTGTTCAGGTACAGGCAAGAGCAAATAGTAAGGGCGGCTTGGTGAACGTAACTATAATCGCCATACCAGCACTGGACTCAATAACCCTCGCAGATGCATCGGTAGTTGCAGGATCCAATACGACCTTCCCTGCAACAACACTTGACCAGTACAGTAATCCAATCACTGTAATATTAACCTGGGGCAGCACCAATCTCACAGTTGGAACGATCAATACCAGCACAGGCATATTCACAGCAAATACAACAACAGGAACAACTATTATTACCGCATCAAATGGTAGTAAGTATGGTTCTGCAAATGTAACCGTAATCGCAGGTGCTTTGAATACCATAACCGTAACACCATCCACAGCAAATGTGATTTCCGGAGCAACCCAGACCTTCACAGCAACTGGCGCTGATGCATATGGTAATGCAGTAAACGTAACCCCAACATGGGAAAGCAGCAATGAAACAGTAGGCGACATCGACGATATCACAGGAGTCTTCACAGCTGTTGTTGCAGGCACTACAAATATAACCGCTTCAAACGGATCGGTTGTAAGTGCAAATGTAATTGTGACTGTAACCGCAGGCGCTTTGAATAGCATAAGCGTATCACCATCCACAGCAGATGTGGCTTCTGGAACAACCCAGAACTTCACAGCAACTGGCCTTGATGCAAACGGTAATGTAGTATCAAGCCTAACCCCAACATGGAACGTTAGCAATGAAAGCGTTGGAACTATCACAAGCGAAGGCGTGTTCACAGGTCTTGCAGTAGGCACTACAAATATAACCGCATCAAATGGATCGGTTGTAAGTGAAAATGCAATTGTGACTGTAACCGCAGGCGCTCTGGCTAGCATAACCGTAACACCAGATGAAGTAGAATTGACAGCTGGGGCAACTCAGACTTTCACAGCAACTGGCGCTGATGCATACGGTAATGCGGTCATCCCAACAGTAACATGGGAAAGCAGCAATGAAACGGTAGGCGACATCAACGATAGCACAGGAGTGTTCACAGCTCTTGAAGCAGGAACGAGCACAATAACTGCAACAAGCGGTGATGTGAGTGGAACTGCAACAGTGACCGTTACAGCAGGAACAACAGATATCATGGCATATTACCGTGGTCTCACTGGTTCACCAACAGTTGTGGATACTGCAGATTTGCTACAAGCGGCAGATGACTGGAGTAATGATGTAACTCCTTCCGGATTTACAGAACCGATTACAACAGCACAATTACTTGAATTGGCAAATGAATGGTCTTCAAGTTAAGGAGGATTAGTAAAATGAATATAAATATAAGAAAATATCTCCCTGTTTTAACAGGGAGTTTAATTTTTAGTTTGTTAATATTATTAACAACAATGCCAGCATTTGCTGCAGATTCTGCAAGTGCCACCCGAGATATACAGACAATAACATTAGCACCTGGTGAATCAACAAATGTAACTGTTACAATAACAAATACTGTTGATCAGGCCTTATCCTTGAAAGAGAACATACCTTCCGGATGGACTTTAACCAGAGGAACTGATGATGCAAACAGTTACAAATCAAGTACCCATGAATGGGTATGGTTTTCTGCTACAGCAGGAGACACAAAAACAGTAACTTATACTTTAGCCGTACCAAGTGATGCTGCTCTCGCAGAATATACTCTTACAGGCACAATAAGCAATGCCTCAGAGTCTTTTAATGTCAGCGGAGAAAGCACAATAACAGTAAGTAATGCCACACCGGCATTGACCATAACTGCAGTTCCTGCAGAAATAACAGTCAATACACCAACTTCCGTTACATTCACTGTAACAAGTGAAGGAACCCCTGTTGAGGCAGATGTTCTTCTGGATGGAATACGAGTAGGCACAACAAATGCCACCACTGGCATATTAGTTCGTCCCCTGCCCGGCATACCAAGTCCGAGAACAATAAATGTAATTGCAGAAAAGACCGGTTATACAAATGGAACAGCAACCATTTCAATAGTAGCAGCGCCAGCAGCACTTAGCATAACTGCAGTTCCTGCAGAAATAACTGTCAATACTCCAACTGAAGTTACATTCACTGTAACAAGTGATGGAACTCCTGTTGACGCGGTAGCTGTTATAGCACAAGGTCTAGGAACCTTGGGCACTACAAATGCAACTGGCCAATTAGTTGTAAATGTTCCCGGCATACCAAGCCCGGTAATAATCAATATTACTGCATATAAACTCCCTTATACAAATGGGACAACAGCAATCAGAGTCGTAGAAACACAACTCCAAAATTTAAGTATAGTTGCAGACATAGGAGAAGTAACAGTTGGTATCCCAACTAATGTTACCTTCACTGTAACAAGCCAGGGCACACCTGTACCGTTAGTATTGGTTTCCCTGAGCGGAATGGCAAATGGTTCAGACAGAACAGATGCCAATGGCACAGCAATTATCACCGTGGACGCCACAGGTGCAGGTCTAATAACTGCAACAGCAAGCAGAACAGGCTACAATGATGGAACAACAACCATTACAGCAGTAGTCCCAGCAGTACCACTTAGCATAGTTGCAGACCTAGGAGAAGTAACAGTCGGTATCCCAACTAACGTTACCTTCACTGTAACAAGCGACGGCGCACCAGTAAGATTAGTATTGGTTTCCCTGGGCGGAATGGCAAATGGTTCAGACAGAACAGATGCCAACGGCACAGCTATAATCAACGTGAACGCAACGGGTGAAGGCGTAATAACTGCAACAGCAAGCAGGACAGGCTATATTGATGGAACAACAACCATTATAGCAGTAGCCCCACCAGCCAGCAGAAGCGCCACCATAGGTCTATATCATACCGGAGCAGGCGTATTCTTCCTGAAGAACAGCAACAGTGCAGGAGCAGCTGACGAAATAGTACAGTATGGTCCTGGCGGAAGCGAATTCGTACCTGTAGTCGGCGACTATGATGGCAGCGGAGATGCCACCATCGGAGTATATCATACCAGCACAGGCACATTCTTCCTGAAGAACAGCAACAGTCCAGGAGCGGCTGACACAGTAGTACAGTATGGTCCTGGCGGAAGCGATTTCGTACCTATAGTCGGTGACTGGAATGGCGACGGAACAAAGACCGTAGGTGTTTACCAGACCAGCACAGGCATATTCTTCCTGAAGAATACCAACAGTGCAGGGAATGCTGACGTAACCGTACAATATGGTCCTGGCGGAAGTGGATTAGTACCTGTAGTCGGTGACTGGGATGGCAGCGGAAATGATACCATCGGTCTCTATCATACCGGAGCAGGCGTATTCTTCCTGAGCAACAGCAACCTTGCAGGAGCAGCTGACGTAATAGTACAGTATGGTCCTGGCGGAAGTGAATTAGTACCTGTAGTCGGTGACTATAATGGCGATGGAACTGCCACCGTAGGTCTCTATCACACCGGAGCAGGCGCATTCTTCCTGAAGAACAGCAACAGTGCAGGAGCAGCTGACGTAGTAGTACAGTATGGTCCTGGCGGAAGCGGATTTACACCTGTAATCGGTGACTGGAGCTGAAACTAAAATATAACTATATGTGGGGATTTTTCCCCACAACTTTTTTTTTATATAGTAATTTCTTAATTTCATAAGCTTTTTTGCCATTTGGCGCTTTTTAGTGGGCGGATCGCCTCATGTAAAGGAGTAATAGTATTTGTCACCAATTAATGACCCCCTAGCATTTTTTTCTGAATCGCATTATTCAGGTGAAACGATTATTCTTATTTTCATACATCCTATATAATGAGGGAAAACCCTATGCTCGAATATCATTGGAGTGGATTCGAAATAGGGCCATGAAAAATGCATAATATGGTTTAGGCTGATAACCAAAGCATTTTAATGCACATTATGAGCATAATAATTGTGATAATGTTTAAATGATGGCTCGATCTAACTGGGTGACCTCATCGGATGATCAGGTTTGTGAGCCTTCTTTATAGTGGCTATGGTGCGTATCACTCAAAATATTTATAAAAAACATGGAAATGAATTATGAATAAAAAAATGAATTGTTTTAAAAATATAATAACTGTTCTTACGGCTCTGCTGCTTTTGGGGATTGCGGCAGGGCCGGTGAGCGCGGCGGCAGACATTGTTATTGATAATGCAAGAATCACATCTTCGAATACCGTAGCTGTAACTTTTATTGCCCATACTGGTACTATTTATTCTGTAGACCAAACCAAGTGGCATATTGATGTAGGTGACGGCGGGATTACTCCATTAACTCCAACGGGTGCTGATCTCACTCAGACCACTTCCCCTTATATAATTACTTTAACTTTTTCTGGGAATCAGTTTCTCAACAATAGTATATCTTACAATGCATCTTGGGGTTTGTATGTTGATGCCAATGGTGTCGAAGGTTCAAGTAAAACGAATGCTGTGGTTCTACATAGTAGTTCTATAGCAATTGGGAACTCTTTGTGTCCTGTATTAATATTTGCAGCTTACATATCAGATAGTGAACTTAGAATGTATTTCGACAGAACGTTAGGCGCTGTTGAGACTGTTGATGAATCTAAGATAACTGTAACAAATAACATTGGAACTGCCATACCAGTGACAGATAACTCAGCGGTGGTCGAGGGTAATATACTAACAATAACAACTGCAAGTGTTGGCGGCAGTACTGCCTTTAAGATTGACGCTGCTGGTGAAGGATTGGACTTGGAAGCAGGCGCAGTAGCTTATTCTGCCGTCCCCACTGACAAGAATAGGGTATCTCTGAATAATAGTATTGACGATGGACAGTCTCCAACCGTTGCTTTGAGTTATAGTGCAAATCCTGCAAAAGCAGGAGCAATGACAATAACAGCAACATACTCCGAACCAATTATTGGCACACCTATAATAAGCATTGACCAGCCCGGTTCTACTGATATAACCACTCAAGATATGGCAAATAGTGGGGATCAGATTGTTTGGACTTATGATTATACGGTTAATGCCGCAACTGGAGGAACATATGTTGACGGTACCGCAACTGTAAGTTTATCTACAGTTACTGATGTTGCAACAAATGATGCCGATACACCAACAGGAACATCTTTTACAATTGACACAGCTGCACCAACTGTTGCCTTGAGTTATAGTGCAAATCCTGCAAAAGCAGGAGCCATGACAATAACAGCAACATACTCCGAACCAATTATTGGCACACCTACAATAAGCATTGACCAGCCTGGTTCTGCTGAAATAATTGCTGAAGCTATGAGTGGTGGAGCAACTGTTTGGACTTATGATTATATTGTAAATACAGAAAATTCTGGAGCATATATTGACGGCCCTGCAACTGTAAGTTTATCTACCGTTGCTGATGCCGCAACAAATAATGCCGATGCACCAACGGGAACAACCTTTACAATTGATACAACAGCGCCAACTGTTGCCTTGACTTATAGTTCAAATCCTGCAAAAGCAGGAGCAATGACAATAACAGCAACATACTCCGAACCAATTATTGGCACACCTACAATAAGCATTGACCAGCCCGGTTCTGCTGATATAATTGCTGAAGCTATGAGTGGTGGAGCAACTGTCTGGACTTATGATTATACAATTAATCCCGCAAATGCTGGAGCATATATTGACGGCACTGCAACTGTAAGTATATTCACAGTTGCTGATGCAGCAACAAATAATGCCGATGCACCAACAGGAACAACCTTTACAATTGATACAACAGCACCAACCGTTGCTTTGAGTTATAGTGCAAATCCTGCAAAAGCAGGAGCAATGACAATAACAGCAACATACTCCGAACCAATTATTGGCACACCTACAATAAGCATTGACCAGCCCGGTTCTACTGATATAACCGCCCAGGTCATGAGTGGTGGTGCAACTGTCTGGACTTATAATTATACTGTAAATACCGCAAATGCTGGAGCATATATTGATGGCACTGCAACTGTAAGTATATTCACAGTTGCTGATGCAGCAACAAATAATGCCGATACACCAACAGGAACAACTTTTACAATTGATACAACCGCTCCAACTGTTGCTTTAACTTATAGTTCAAATCCTGCAAAAGCAGGAACAATGATTATAACTGCAACATACTCAGAACCAATCGTTGATACACCCACAATAAGCATTGACCAGCCCGGAACTATTGATATAACCGCTCAGGTTATGAGTGGTGGAGCAACTTATGTTTATACTGTAAATGCCGTAACCGGCGGGACATATATTGATGGCGCTGCCACTGTAAGTTTGTCTACGGTTGCTGATGCAGCAACAAATAATGCCGATGCGCCAACAGGAACAAACTTTACAATTGATACAACCGTCCCAACAGTTGCCTTGAGTTATAGTGCAAATCCTGCAAAAGCAGGATTAATGACAATAACTGCAACATACTCAGAGGCAATTGTTGGCATACCCAAAATAAGCATTGACCAGCCGGGTTCAACCGATATAACGACTCAAGATATGTCAAATAGTGGGGATCAGATTGTTTGGACTTATGATTATACTGTAAATGCCGCAAATGGCGGAACATATATTGATGGTACTGTAACTGTAAGTTTGTCTACAGTTGCTGATGCTGCAACAAATAATGCAAGTGCGCCAACAGGAACAACCTTTACAATTGATACGATAGCACCAACAGTTGCCTTGAGTTATAGTGCAAATCCTGCAAAAGCAGGTTCAATCACAATAATTGCATCATACTCCGAACCAATTATTGGCATACCCGTAATAAGCATTGACCAGCCCGGTTCTACTGATATAACCGCCCAAACCATGAATGGTGGATCAACTGTTTGGACTTATGATTATACAGTAAATACCGCAACTGGCGGGACATATGTTGACGGCACAGCCACTGTAAGTTTGTCTACCGTTGCTGATGCTGCAACAAATAATGCCGGTTCACCAACAGAAACAACCTTTGCAATTGATACAGCCGCACCAACGGTTGCTTTGACTTATAACTCAAATCCTGCGAAAACAGGTGCAATGACAATAACCGCAACATACTCTGAACCAATTGTTGGCACACCCACAATAAGCATTGACCAGCCTGGTTCTACTGATATAACCGCCCAGGCCATGAATGGCGGATCAGCTGTTTGGACTTATGTTTATACTGTAAATACCGAAAATGGGGGAACTTATGTTGACGGCATCGCTACTGTAAGTTTGTCTACCGTTGCTGATGCCGCAACAAATAATGCCGGTTCACCAACAGGAACAACCTTTAAGATTGACACAACCACCCCAACCTTCACTGCAATAATAACTGACCCGAACACAATTGTTCTGAGATTTTCGGAAAATGTAGATGTAACTACGACAGCTGGCCAGGGTTACACTCTTTCCTCAGGTACAGTTATTGCAAACACAGATCCGGCAGGTTCTGGCAATTCAATAACACTCACAACCTCTGGTGTTTCCGGATCACCGACTGTAACTTATGGAGCTGCTGCAGGCACAACAGTTGATACGGCAGCAAACGAAGTAGCGGATGGATTCAATACTGTTTCTTCCGATAGTGTAGCACCGATAGTATCAACCGTTTCTTCATCAAGCTCTAATGGAACATACAACCAGGATCAAACTATCGCAATTACTTTAACATTCAGCGAGGCAGTAACAGTCATAGGAACACCGTTTCTGACTCTTGCAACAGGAGCAATTAACAGGACGGCAAATTATTCCAGCGGAAATACTACATCAACGCTGACATTTAACTATGTGGTCAGAAGTGGTGATAATTCAAGCGATCTTGATTACATATCAACAAATGCGCTTTCCCTTAATGGGAGCACGATAAATGATACATCGAATAATCCTGCTACTTTAACCTTGCCAGCGCCGGGAACAACAGGTTCGCTCGGAGCAAATAAAGATATAATTATTGACACAGTGAACCTTAACAATGTGAATGCAACAACTTCCCGCCTTTTGAACATTTCAATATCAAAAGTTGCAAACAATAGCGATAAGTTCCGGATGAACCTGACTGCAAAAGATGCCAATGGCAATGTCATAAGCGGTGCAACATTCAATCTGATTTCAAATAGAATCCAGGACACGATCAGCCCGACAAGTGTAACTACTAATGCGACTGGTCAGGCAGTATTTGACGTTTCCAGTACGCTTGCCGGTGTAGCACAAATAACCGTAAACGGAACAAATCGAGGTTTTACGAATTTCACAAATTCCAGTGTAGTCTTCATAGCAGGACCAGCTTTCAAGATTGCGATCTTTGGAGCAGACCGTGTGACAGGTTTAACCTCTATTAACCAGATCGTCGCTTTGCAGGATATTAATGGAAATAATGTTACGTGGGATTATATTGGTAAATATAATATATCAGCAAGCATTGTCTCAGGTAGCGCCAGTATAACAAGTCAAAATCCGATAAGTGTTACGAATGCAAATGCAACCAGCGTGTCAGCTTTTGGGGTAAATTATACTGCAACATATGAAAAAGCAAACTTTACCCTAACAGCGCCTCTATCGGGAGCAGGAGCAGTTACTTTCGATGTTACAAGCAGCGTTACAGGAACAAATAAGACAGTCACGTTCTATGGGGAGATAATCAGCCTTAACATAACCACGAACAAGACCTCCATGTATGCAAACAATGGAAACGATTCAGTGCTTGTTACTGTTCAGTTAAAGGATGTTAGCGGCAATAATGTCCAAACAAGCGGAGTTACTGTAAGACTTGGCTCCCTTACATCATCATTATTCAACAATGCAGACATTGCGGCAACAAATACTACAAATGCAAAAGGTATTACTACCTTTGTTGTCAGGTCAAGCACTGAATCCGGTTCTGGCCTTATCAAAGGCACTGTAACAATTAACCCGGAAGGTGGAACAGGTCAGGGTGGTAGCAGCCAGACAATCACACTAAATCCTGCGCCATATATTACAAACTCTGATGTTGTGAAATCAAGCGAGGTAATCCGGATAGGATTAAACTCTACCATAACAGCAACAATCAAGGACTACAACAATACGGGCGTAGCGATACCTGATTATCCGGTAACATTTTACATCACAAGAGGTGATGCCAGATTCGCGAACAACGATACGGCGTACATTGCAACTACTGCCAGCAGAACCGGGAATGCAACTGCATTAATTACAAGCTCCAATGCAAGCGCGTCAAACTTAATAAGCGTGAAAGTAACTATCTTAGATGAGAACGCAGTGACAAAGCAGATTGGCTCATTGCAGAATTTTACCGCAACTCCAGGTTCACCAAATCAGTATATAATAACGCCGGGCACAAGTATTGGCCTGAAAAATGTGAAAGGAACCACACAGAGATTTAACATTACAGTAAAGGACAGCGTTGACAACTTAAATTTGACAGCCAACGGCACGATAACCATTACAACAAACAACCAGGGCCTTGGTAACATGAGCAACGGCACAACTGTGCTAAACAACCTCATAGTAACAATGATTAATGGCAATGCGAGTTTCAATTACACTATCAACAGCACCACAGTTGGAACAGCAGTCTTGACCATGAACTCGTCCTCCCTGGGAATTGTGAACACAACGGTAACGATCACCACAATCTCAGCAACAGGAATAGCATTGTCTGTTAACAATTCGGTACAGGATATCAATATTGATGTTCTCGTATCAGCACAGCTTACTGGTCCACCAGGTAATCTGGCAATAAGTGGTAAAAATATAAGCTTTGTAGTAACGAATGCAGCCAGTGTAATCCAGCTGGTTAGTACCAGGGTTACAAATAACTCTGGGATTGCAGCGTTTAACTTCACTCGTTCAACAGCAGGAGAATATACTGTAACTGCATACAATACAACACTTGGCTTGAGTAACAGTACTGCCGTTACTTTTGCCGGGTCAGCAGCAAACATTGTGGTTACTGCTAACAATTGTTCTCCGCTGGTGAATACGACAGTAACAATAAATGCTACAGTCAAGGACAGCAGTGGAGTTACATCAGGATCTCTTGGTATTGGAACTTTAACATTCCTTGCAAACGGTACGGAGTTTGCCCAAGCTTCACTTTCAAGTGGTGTGGCGAGAACAACTTACACCAAAGCAACAGCAGGAGCTGTAACAATAACTGCATTCTACAATGCAACATTGCAGAATACCACGACAGTGATCTTCACTCAGGAAGTAGTCCCGGCGTTGACCGTTATTGCACTCCCTGATAATGTAACAGTAGGCAGGGCTGAAAATATGACCTTCACTGTGACCCCGGCAATGAGCGGTGTAATGGTTACACTGAAGGGTGCAGGTGTGAACGTGAATGGAACAACCACTAATCGCACAGTAACTATAACTGACGTGAATGCCACGAGCGCGGGCACAATTGCAGTAACTGCAAGCCTGAGTGGCTATATTGATGGGACAACAACCATAACTGCGCAGGCAGCAATATTTTATGGCAGTGATACGATTGGTGTTTATCAGAACAGCACTGGTTACTTTTTCTTGAAGAACGGTATTGTTGCAGGCGTTGCTGATGAAGCCGCCCAGTATGGTCCTGGCGGTGCAGACTTCTTATCAATGGTCGGCGACTGGAATGGTGATGGAACAGATACAATTGGTGTCTATCAGATAAGCACTGGCTACTTTTTCCTTAAGAACAGTATAGCTGCAGGCGATGCTGACGAAACCGCCCAGTACGGTCCAGGAGGGGCAGACTTCTTACCAATGGTCGGTGACTGGAATGGCGACGGAACAGATACCATAGGTGTCTATCAGATAAGCTCTGGCTACTTTTTCCTGAAGAACAGTATAACTCCAGGTCCGGCTGACGAAATCGCCCAGTATGGTCCCGGTGGTGCCGATTTCTTACCTATGATCGGTGACTGGAATGGCGATGGCACTGATACCATAGGTGTCTATCAGATAAGCTCTGGCACCTTCTTCCTGAAGAACAGTATAGTTGCAGGCGATGCTGACGAAACCGCTCAGTATGGTCCTGGTGGACCCGACTTCTTACCAATAGTCGGTGACTGGACTGGCGATGGCACTGATACCATAGGTGTTTATTCGATAAGTTCTGGCACCTTCTTCCTGAAGGACAGCATAATGCCAGGACCGGCTGATGAAATAGCCCAGTATGGCCCTGGAGGATCAGACTTTTTACCAATGGTCGGTGACTGGAACGGAATTTAAAAAGTAGTATGTGGGGATTTTTCCTCACAAATATTTTTTTGATATTATATCTGTTTTGACAGCAAGTTTTATTATTACACACGCTTAATAAAAGATAGCATCTATGATGGTAGTACTGAAGGTGGTTATATTAATTATTCAAGGGCAGTGATAGTGTGTGTTTTGATCATAACGATGATTGCCGGATGTATTTCCCGGACAGTTCCTGAGGAGAATATTACAACTGAAAAACAGGTTACACTCAATCAAACAAATATCAGTGATGATGTTATTAAAGAGAAGATCAGAAGCGAACTAATTGGAACTGAGATCGTCTATCATAGCCTGACAGGAAGACCGCTCACTTTTAATGTAACCGAAAAGGATATAAAACGCATTGATAAGACGATGCTGGATGGGAAAATAGCCTGGAAAGTGAGAATAGGGGAAGGACTGGCATGGGATTATTATTATGAAGAGCAAGGAAATAAAATAATAAAAAAAGAACAATTGTTTAAAACATAGAGGAAATATGAGGAAATTAATGTTAGTTTTAGCACTTTTCGTGCTTTTGAACGTAGCGTCGGGTTTAACTCCAGTGGTTAGGCCTGAAACTTCAAGCAGCGGTAAATCTGTGAATAATGACGAGGAATATACAAAAATAATCAGGGGAAATTTTGACCTTGGAGTGGATGCCGTATCCTTTAACCAGAATGATTTGGATTCAAAAATTAGATCTTTCCTCTCAAAAAATATCCAACGATTTGAAATCGATCCTGAGACTTTAGAGCTTTCTTCCTCTTATCTTGCCCAAAAATCAAAGGATTTGTCTATATTGAAATACACTCAGAATTACAAAGGGTTATCTGTTTACTCCAGCCGTGTGATAGTAGCGGTTCAGGGTGGAAAGATGGTGACTTTAAAATATGAGTACCATCCAAAAATAGATGTCAGCGTTAAACCTGCATTAAGTAAAGCAGATGCTTTAGAGGTTGTGAAGACGGACATGGGAGTTCCTGTTAAAAAAATAGGTCTAAAACACCTGGAAACTATTAACCTCAAGGAAAATATTTTACTTGTGATATATCCAGAGCATACCAGTACGGGGATTAAGTATCATCTTGCATACAAAATAGAATCCGGACTGATCAAATCCCCTCCGGCAAGGTGGACATATATAGTTGATGCCAATAACGGCGCGATCCTGGAAAAATTTAACCGGGTTGTTTACAGCACTTTGAATGGTAAGGCCACAGGATCAGTTTATCCGGAGAGTATAATCCAGGTTCCTGTTACAAAAAATTTCAGCAATATGACCTTATATGATCATACAACATCAGTAAGTGATGTTTTCTGGTCGGGAACAGGAAACAACCTTGAAAATTATATTACAACAAAAAACCCAATAGATCTTTCAGGTGTTTCTTCAGCAACTCTTGAATTTAAAACAAAATATTCCATAGAGAATGGCAATGATTTTGGTTATGCTATTATTTCAACAGATAATATCACTTTTGATTGGCTTGAAATGTATACAGGCAATTTATCTAATTGGAGTACAAGGAAAATAGACCTATCTGATTTAGCCGGAGAGAAGATATGGATAGGCTTTTATTATAGCACTGATGGATCGGTAAATTATGATGGAATGTATATTGACGACATAAAAATCGAAACGAACACAGGTACAAAATTTAGCGATTCAGGAAACTCATTTGCAAATTGGGATAATGCAGGTTTTTCGATAACTACTCAAAATGTGGATAGCTATAATGCCCTGGGGAGTACAAGTTCAACTGGTTCTTACAGCTTATCAGGATTGCCAGGCAGCTTTTTATTGAATTCAGAACTTATTGGGCCTTATGTGAATGTATATAATTTTTCTGGAAATAACCAAAACCTGGATTTGTTCATAACTACTCCATCCACGCAAAATATTGATTGGGGAACTTATGATACCTCTTATAAGAAAGAAGAATCAAATGTGTTCTATCACGTAAACAAGGTACACGATTTCTTCATAAAAGGAAGCCCGTTTGATATTACTTCTATGAATTATCCAACAACAGCTTTTGTTCAATATCCCGGTACATGCAATGCATTTGCAGATGGTACGAATATCCATTTCTTCGGAGCTAGCATAGACTGTGAAGCTACATCATTATTCAGCGATATTATTTACCACGAATACACGCACAATGTTGTTGATCATGTTTATACCACAACACTCCCTTACCGGTCAGAAAGCGGAGCGCTCAATGAAGGTTGGGCAGACTATTTTGCATCAACGATCAATGGGAATCCCTGCATGGCTGAAGGCTTTGATGGTGACTGCATGAGGAATTTGACTGATATTTACAGATATCCCGAAGATATCCTGGGGGAAGTGCACGATGATAGCAGAATAGTCGCAGGCGCTTCATGGGATCTCAGACAGGCGCTTGGTGCTGAAATTGCAGATGCTCTTGTCATAAATGCAATGAAACTTGAACCTTTCAATTTCACGCAATATCTTGACGACATTATAGTAGCTGATGATAACAATGGAAATCTTGCAGATGGTACGCCGCATCTATTCGATATATGCACAGCGTTCTATCAGAAACATGGAATCTATTCTTCCTACTGTTACACTTATTATCCAGTTGAGCCGACTGAAAATCTCATTAAAAACCCTGGATTTGAGGGCGGACTTGTGAACTGGAATAATTATAGCAGTGCTGGTTATCAGGTCATTACAAATGACTATTCGGATTATACTCATCAGGGGACCTGGTTTGCATATATGGGAGATTATAACAATGCAACGGATTATATCTATCAGGATATATCCATCCCATCAAATGCAAATGTGGCATATGTCAGGTTCTGGTACTGGATTTTTACATATGAAACAACAAAGACAACTGCTAAGGACATGATGAAAATTGAGATAAGAAGCCCATATAATAATACTCTTTTGAAATACCTTGGAAATCTGAGCAACCTTAATGAAAGTTATGGCTTTGTAATAAGCAACAAATTTAATGTATCAGAATTTAAAGGGCAGACTATCAGGTTGAAGTTTAATACCACAACCGACTCAAGCCTTGAAACTGCTTTCTTTGTGGATGACACGGAATTAATGCAAGTGATGGCGCAAGGAACAGATACCATAGGTGTTTATCAGAACAGCGCAGGCAACTTCTTCCTGAAGAACAGTATTACACCAGGTCCTGCAGACGAAATCGCCCAGTATGGCCCTGGCGGCGCTGATTTCTTACCAATGGTGGGTGACTGGAATGGCGATGGAATTGATACCATAGGTGTCTATCAGAAAAGCACTGGAAACTTCTTCCTGAAGAATAGTATTACGCCGGGCCCAGCTGACGAAAATGCCCAGTATGGTCCTGGAGGATATGATTTCTTACCAATGGTCGGTGATTGGAATGGAGATGGAACTGATACCATCGGTGTTTATCAGATAAGCACTGGATACTTCTTCCTGAAAAATAGTATCACGCCAGGTCCTGCAGACGAAATCGCCCAGTATGGTCCTGGTGGTTCTGATTTCTTACCAATGGTCGGTGATTGGAATGGCGATGGAAAAGATACAATAGGTGTCTATCAGATTAGCACTGGAAACTTCTTCCTTAAGAACAGTATAAATCCAGGCCCGGCCGACGAAATCGCCCAGTACGGTCCTGGTGGCGCTGATTTCTTGCCAATGGTCGGTGACTGGAATGGCGATGGAACAGATACCATAGGTGTCTATTGGAAAAGCACCGGGAACTTTTTCCTGAAGAACAGTATTACTCCAGGTCCTGCTGACGAAATCGCCCAGTATGGTCCTGGTGGTTCTGATTTCTTACCAATGGTAGGGGACTGGGACGGAAAATGAATAGAAAACATGTGGGGATTTTTTCCCCACAACAAGGTAGTGCCCTTAGAATCGTCGTAGGAATAGCCGTGCTGATATTTTTATTCCTATTGTCTGATGATTAAGGTTTCAAGACTTTAAGCCATTCAACTTTTTCGAAATCGCCATCATTTGTCAAAATGTTCCCTATATTATACGACTTTGCAAATGAAACTATGTAAGCGTCAGTTGCTAAAAGAGAATATTTCTGTGATATGACCAATGAATCTGCAAATGTGTTGATTTTTTCTTTCAAAATGATAAAGCCAATCTCGAATATTCTATCCATTTCATTCCAGCAAATTTCCAAACTACGGATCGTATTCTTATCATTTTTCAAAATTCTTATAGCATCGAGTGGGTACATATCCTTCTATTTTTCCAGATTCAACTTCATGGATTAGCTGTGTGCAGGGATTTCCATACTTTGGATGATCCAGAGGCACAGTTACATAATCCAGTTATGGTCAAAGTAATATCATCACAATAAATACTTATTTATTCTTTAATGTAATAATATTACCTGCAACTGACCATGGTAACAATATCTTCTACATTTAAAAATATATCTGAAATCCCAAATCTGGTAAATGTTTTTGGGAATTTCGACAATGACTATGAATACACTGCAACCGGTATATTCCGCAGAATAGAACCTCCTCAATGCCCAAAATGCTATAATAAGACTGTGCATAATGGTTTTAACAAATACACAAAAAAAGGACTTGGCATAATAAAAATCGGAAAGTATCTCTGCAAACATTGCGGGAAAATGCTGGAAGAACAAAGAACTGCCTGGGAGAAGATCAAAACAGAATTATTCTCCCATCTGGGACAAATTTACCAATTGCTCAGATTGAACCATGTTTCATATCAATCGATCTCAAACATAATGGACCTTATATTTTCACGATCTAAAGGCGCTGTTTTCAGAGAATTCAATAAAATAATGGAAGATGTAGAAATCCCACAATTAAAAGCTGTTTATATTGTCCATTATGATGAACAATTTCCCAAAGAAGGACGATGCCAGAAATTCCGTCTCACACTACTGGATGCAAAGACAAAACAAAAGATAGCAGACGAGCTTTTTGATGATAAAAGTCCTGATACAATAAGACAATTCTTGATATCAAAACTCGATACCTCAGAACCGATATTCATCGTCACAGATTTTGGAACAAGTTATCCAAATGTATTGAAACAAGTTTTTGGAGATAAATTATTGCATCAATATTGCCTTCTGCATCTGAATAAGCTTATAGTCAAAGATTTTCCAAAAAATACTACAATGGCACAGGAACTCATAAAATACAGATTGTTGAACATTTTTTATAATCGTGAGAAAGAAATTGAGATGCTTCGCCAGCTAGAGTTAAAAGAAAGAGAAATAATCCAAAATGAAGATGTCTATAAAGCCTGGATAAAAAAGGCAAGAAACGAATTTTATAGATTTGTTCATGAATTAGAGCTTGAAAGAAGGAGAAAGAAAGAAAATCTTGAAATAAATAGCCTTGATAAAGCAGAAAAAAATTTTAATGACTTGTGGAATGAACAGAATTCTTTTGACATAACCGTTCAAAAAAGATTAAAAATGATCAAGGAACATTGGAAGAATCTTATTATGTTTCACTTTGTTGAGGGGGCTCCTGCTACCAATAATTCCATTGAAAACTATTATTCTACTAGCCTTAAGACACATCGGAAAAAACAATTCAGGACGGATATTGGAATCATAAATCAACTCCAGCTTTCTTCAATGAAGAGAGCAGGAATGTTCAATGAACTAAAACCAAGACTCTTCGAACTATTTATGGCTTTCATACCTTTTATAAATTATTGATATGTTTTTTTGCGGTTTTTCATGTTATGGTAGCTGAGCCTATCGATTTATATTGGTTATATGGTTACATCCAGCTACTAGATTTGATAATTTTTCTATTTTTCTTCAAAAATGACCTGTTTTTCAGTGGAAGCACTTTTTGTGGGTTCTTTTGTTACCAGATTAGTCTGCTTCCATCGTGAAAAATTACAAAATCACTGGATTTTAGGATTGTGCCGATCCAGAGCTGAATAAATAAAAACATTTGTATCAAATATAATTTTTTCACCAGGATTTATATTTATCATCTTAGATTAGCTCATCGCTTTGTGCAATTTCTTCGATCAATCCCGGATCATGAAGCTTCAAAACACCCTGAAATTCAGTTGCCAGTGATACTTGCGTAATAATAATTTCAACTTCTTCTCCTTCTTTTAAATTTAATTTTCCAATGGGTTTAAGTGTATCATTTCTATATATGGCTTTTATTTTCATATTAATAACAGACAACTTTAAGACGTAAAAATATATGGTTACAAATTTCTGTACTCTACATTACAAATTTCCCCTGAAAAACGTTTTTCAGGCTTCATGCATTAGCACAAACTGTTTCTATGGTGCGCCATGCGTGGACGTATCCTCCTGAAAGACTGACTCTGGGCGCCATTATATGTGAGTCGTAGACTCTAATCTTTCTTCTTTATTCGACTGAAAAACAACAGATAGCTATATGCGACATTAAAAAAAATCAATGGAAAAATATTAGATTGATTTATAATGAGATTATTTGAAAAAGCTAATTCTAAGGAAAACAATTTTACACTTCTAAGATTTATGGCCGCTTTTGCTGTCATAATCAGCCATAACTTCGCACTTTGGGGGGCAACAGAACCAAATATTAGGGGATTTTCTTCATTGGGGGGTATAGGATTATACACTTTCTTCATTATGAGTGGTTATTTAATTACAAAAAGCTATATAAATAATCCAAGGATTATTTATTTCTTTTGGAACCGTATACTTAGGATATTTCCAGCTTTAATTCCTGTATTTCTATTTTCAGTTTTTATAATTGGTCCCAATGTTTCCACTCTTTCCTTTGAGGAATATTTTCATAACCCAGTGACATGGGAGTATTTAAAGGGTATTTTCCTTTTTCCAATAGGATTTAGTTTGCCCGGTGTTTTTTTAGATAATCCCTATCCAGTTAGTGTCAATGGTTCGATATGGACTTTACCTGTAGAATTTTTTTTGTATATCTGTATTGGTATTATTGGCATTGCAGGTTTGCTCTATAAAAAGTCTTTCGCCCCTTTGACCTTATTCATTATGATTTTTTCGGATTTTTTCTTCAATAAACCTGAATATCAGGGTGTTATATTTTCTTCCATTCCAGTATATCAAGGATTAAAACTTTCCATATATTTTTTAATTGGTTCTTTTTTTTATCTTTACCGCGAAAAGATATACTTCAATTCTAAACTTGCGATTATAGCAATAGTTCTTTTTATTCTATCAATAGGCACTCCATACGTATTTATTTTGTAACTATTCGGTCTAGCATTTATTATTTTTTATAATATATTAGATTTTTATCTAAGATTGATATCAATTTTTCGGTCGTGTAAAAAGATTGGCTAAAATTCATATTCTCTCATGAAAGGAGATTACCTCTGATTTGAGCAAAAAGGAGGTAAAATCCTTGCATGAAATTGAAGTTTCACTTCAGGTCAAG
>Ga0172368_10000457_pt1 | contig 58692 bp, 56 predicted proteins | sample Lak11m_FD_114540 | JGI IMG/M metagenome (GOLD analysis project Ga0172368, IMG submission 114540) | Freshwater microbial communities from Kabuno Bay, South-Kivu, Congo - kab_022012_11m | ecosystem: Environmental > Aquatic > Freshwater > Lake | place: Democratic Republic of the Congo: South-Kivu... | reverse complement strand
GATGGAAGTTTCTCCCACCTTAAAGAAAAAGTTAAAATTCACAGAGGCCTGAGAGAAACAATTAAAAAGAAAATTATTGAGCAAATATTAGGAAATTAGACCCCCATTTTTACCATTATGCCACAAAAAATAGTCCTAAAAAAAGGACTACCGGTATGATAATCTTATTTCTCGCTTTGAAATAAGAAAAAAATGATTTATTCATGGCTTTTCCATCCCCCTCACTCTTGTTTTTGTTTCGGGAATTAATCACCAAGCCATCTTCACTTTCAATATATCTAGCAAAAAACTAGTTGTCAAGAGTCAATACATTTATTTTATAAATTATATTTGATTCAAAGGGACTGCCCCTAATAAAATTTAACAAAAAGTAGTCCCTTTGAATAGCTAGATGCTTCGTTCTACGATCTCTTTTTTAACATTTTTCAAAAACTCTTCAAGTTTCATTGACCCAAAATCTTTACCCGAACGATCACGAAGAGATATCTCTTTGTTTTGCATCTCCTTATCACCAACTATAATCATATATGGAATTTTTTCAAGTTGAGCTTGGCGAATTTTTTTACCCAGCGACTCATTCTCTGAATTGATTTCAACTCTAACCCCTTGTTCGAACATTTGTTTATAAATTTCCTGAGCATACTCATTTTGTTTTTCGGAAATGGGTAAAATAACCGCTTGAATAGGGGCAAGCCATGTTGGAAATGATCCAGCATAACGCTCAATTAAAAATGCCATGGTTCGTTCAAATGCCCCTATCGATGATCGATGTATAACAATAGGTTGCTTATCTTCGCCACTATTATCAATATATTTTAAATCAAACCGTTGGGGCATTACAAAGTCATATTGAACCGTAAAAGCGGTTTCCTCTACACCATTAATTTTTTTAATATTCACATCAATTTTAGGTCCATAAAATGCGGCTTCGCCTTGAGCCTCAAAAAAAGGCGCTTTAGTTTTTACCAACACATTGCGAAGTACTTCTTCGGCTTTATCCCATGCTTTATCATCTTTATAGTATTTTTTATTATCACTACGATCACCAAGAGATAATCTGTATCTGTAATCTTCACCCTTTTTAAGACCAAATATCTTATTAGCATAGTCAATCAGCTCTAGTACTTTTATTATTTCGTCCTCCGCTTGTATTTCGGTACAAATTATATGAGCGTCTGCCAAGCAAAATAGTCTACATCTCATAAGTCCAGATAGTTCACCACTTTTTTCATATCTAAATTGCGGAGAAATTTCCGCAATTCTATACGGCAATTCTTTGTAACTGTGCGGATGTGATTTATAAAACATAAAATGATGCGGGCAAGTCATCGGTCTAAGTATCAGTTCATCATCATCAACCTTCATTACCGGGTACATTGTATCTTTGTAATATGGATAATGGCCCGATAATTTATATAGCTCTGTTTTAGCAAGCGGCGGAGTTATAACATGTTTGTAGCCGCGCTTTGTTTCTTCTTCAATAACAAATTTTTCCAATTCTCGTCGAATAACGGTACCTTTGGGCGTTAAGGTTGGAAGTCCTTTTCCAACCATTTCTGAAAACACAAATAAATCCAAATCTTTTCCAAGTTTTCGATGGTCTCTTTTTTCCGCTTCTTCTAACATATGTAGATAATTATCAAGTTCTTCTTGGGTATTAAAGCATGTTCCATAAATTCGCTGCAACATTTTATTCTTTTCGTCCCCATGCCAATAAGCCCCAGCAATTTTTAACAATTTAAAAGCGCGTATTTTGCTGGTAGATTCAACATGAGGACCGGAACAAATATCAACAAAGGTTGATGGCATATCATCACCTTTTTTACCCATCCAATAAACACTAACCTTTTCTTTGCGTGATTCAATTTCATCAATCCACTCATGTTTATAAACATTGCCCTTATATGTATTATTACTAAAAAAATTTCTGGCTTCACTAACAGTCAGTTCGTTTTTGATAATTGGCAAATCTTCTTTAATAATTTTTGCCATTTCTTTTTCGATTTTATTAAAATCATCTGTCGAAAATTTGATTTCTGAATCAAAGTCGAAATAAAAACCTTCCTCTGTTGCCGGGCCCATGGCGGCAATAATTTTTCCAGGCCACAGCCTCATCATTGCCATTGTTAAGACATGCTCACAACTATGCCGCATTGGTTCAATCTTGTTTTCTTCTTGTTTCATAAAACCTCTCTAATAATATTGGCGATTTGTCAGATATTTTCATCTCTTATTAATATTCTACTCTAACTATACCAGAAAAATCAATAATAAAAAACGGCTGGCATTGGCCAGCCGGTGTCAATCTTATTGGCTGCTCGATCTTCTATTCAATTCTGGATCCTAAATTATATAATTTATCCATGTCTACTAGAAATTTTTTTCTTCTGATTTTGAAATAAATATGTATCAAAAATCCATAGAATGATACAGCTATCATTGTCGCTGACATAAAAATTGCCGTATAAATTGGCGATATAATTATTTGTCGAAAAAAATTATCCGAGTTTACATCTGAAATTGTCTGTAATATTAGCAAAAAAAATATAACCAGAAATGGTGGAAAAAGAAACAAAAATACTTTAATTTGATTAGGAAATAAAAATTTGAAAAATTTTTTCTTTTCATTTTCTAAATACTTCCAATCAACGCCTTGATTCATTGCTTTGTATATTTCGATATCGTCAGATTCCCTCTGTTTCCAAGAAGTAATAGCAGTTAGGAACCCTACATAAACTAAGAAAAATGCATAAAAACCTGCAACAATCAGAAAACTTATCCAAGGAAAATTGGTTAGATTCATGCTTTTACCTCCTCATCTCACTAATGTTCGCTATTTCTTACCATTCATCAGGAATTATTATTCCGGAATTCCGATGTAAATGCACATTTCTTGGATCCCAATCAAATCCAACCGTCCTCATGGCTTGAATGATGGGGTTAGTATCAGCATCTGTCCATGGACTTTTACCATCATAAATGAATTTACAACTTCCATCTACAACTTGTGTGTTTGCAGTTCTTTCTGGCTCGGGTTCTTCATCCCATTTTTTCAATACTACCAAACTGTAAATACCACATTCTGATACTTCAAGCACTCTTATTTTTTCTCCAATTATCATATCTCTACTATCTTCGCGCACATAACTGTCAACCCGAAAAGGTTTAAGAACTTCAAGAGTATTACCTTTAATAAATCTTGGATTAGACATAAGGATGCCCTCCTAGTTCATAGATCTTGCCCGCATTCGTACGAAAAATAGATTGTTGGCAACACTCGACGGATCGAAGCAATTTGAAGAGCTGGCACCAATTGTCCAGATGCTGTGCGATAGTTTATTTTGTCTACGAGCTCGCGGATATAATTTTCATCCAGATCTGCCACTTGCATCACATTTCTAACTTCGACACTGCGAAATTTGGCCAGAGCTTTAAGTATTTGACATATTATCTCGGAGTCGGTTTCTTGTAAACCACTCAAATCTATCCTGCCATTTAATTTCTGCAACCTTTCCATGGAAATTTCATCAAACAACTTTTTTTTGAGCCTGATATTTTGGCAGTAACATTTTTGGGAATCCAAAATATCAAAAATACTGGAACATGGAAAAGGAATTAGAAAAGTATAAACATCGAGACATGGTCCAAGCGGAATACTTTCCATTGTTAATGTACCTCCTGCTTTCGGATTATCCAATTTATTTTGTTTATTCTACTTGTATTTTACTTTAAAATACAAAATTCCGCCAGCCAAAAAAATACTCAAAAAATTCATTACAAAAACTGGTAGACTCTTAATCTCCCAAGCATAGATGATATATAAAAACAGCCCAGTAACATAAATTATATAACGGCAAAGAGAAATGTCTTTTGTGCTTTTTGTTTTCCAAGATTTAATTAATTGTGGCAGAAATGAAATAACAATAAATACTCCGCCTACATAACCTAAAATGTCTATTGTCATATTGCCCTATCAATTCTAATTATTTTTACAAAGCATGATTTTGATTGATTAGCTTGAATCCTTTTTTAACACTTTCTTTTTCCATTGAATCGATAAAATATTTATCAATTTCATCTTTGCTAGTCCAAATATATTCGGAATTTTCTGATTTATCGAGAATTAATGGCTGCGATGGATTCTCCATAGTTGCAAAATAAACATACTCAGTAATTTTGTGACCCAAATCAGAAAAATTAAATTTATTAATTAAATCGCCAACAATAATATTTATTCCAAATTCCTCCTTAAATTCTCTTTTTAGACAAGTAATGTGATCCTCACCAGCTTCCAAATGTCCGCCGGGAATATCATATGCACCGGGAAAATGTTTTTTGGTCATGGCCCGTTTGGCGGTTAGCATTTTTCCATCTTTATGCAAAAACCCACAAATTAGTATTTTATCTTCTGCCATTTCTCTCCTTAAAAGTTGACAAGACAAACACAGTTTTGCTATAATTTAATTGACCGCGTAAGCGGTCATGAAGTAAATCCTTCTGTGTTGGGATACCGTAAGGCGTCTCGTCAAAACAGAAGGTTTTCTTTTTTTACAGAAATAGTAAATTCTCCTCTATAATTTTATTTTTGATAATCTCATAGTATTCATAATCATTTTTCTCATATTTACGAAAGATTGCCCAAGAGATAAAATCAACAGCTTGCAAACATTTTTCGGTGTGCGACGGCTTAATCTTAATATTTATTTTCCCATTTCTTTTTCTCACCAAATTGTCTTTAAGATATTTTTCAAAATTTTCTCTAATAAATTTATTTGTGTCTTTTTGATCTATGTATAACTCAATTGGTTCGTTAATATCAATAATTCTCTTTTTATGAAGTCTGTCTAACAAAACATTTGCAGTATAATTATATAAATAATTTTTTTGATTTTGTAAATCTATGTAAACTTTTTTCTTGTTTAAAATAATACAAAGAATTTTTATATCCTTTATTTCAGCAATATTTGTAAGTAATTTTATTTTTATTGCTGACTGGGTGTGATATGCGTGTAATTCGCTAACCTTCTTGTATTTTTTTGATAAGTTTTTGTGGATTTTTTTAACACATTTTTCGATTTTTCTGTGATCGTTAGTAAGAACCAAAGTAAAAATAAACCAATTGCTTGAATTTTTCTTAAATCCTAAATCGCCACTTTCATCTAAAAATATGTAAGCCATAATAATTTTTCTATCTTTTATCTAATTTCAAAGTCTCAATCAGGTTTTTATCATGAATCGCAAGATAACCACCGGGGTATACCAGATGACCACTAAATTGGCTACTGATAATTGGTTTTTCAATATTAATGTCACTATACGCTAGTAACCCTTGCGACAATGCGTAATGCAGGCTAACTAGTGTATCGACTGCAGATCCGTTTTCTGTAAAACAGCCATCAGAGATGCCTAAAATAAACATAATTGTCCCACCAACTTCGTCGGAAAAATCTTTTTTATACCGGAAAGTATAACCTTGTTTGACTAATTCTGCTGCTATAGCCGAGGAATTTTCGATTGTCCTATCTTTAGAATTATAAAAAGAATAAATAATAGTTTTTGGCGGTAATTTTTTATGCATTAATTTTGGTTTTTTGCCAATAAATTCTAGTTTATCAAAAACGATTTTAACTCCCCAAGCAATTTCTGGGTAATAGCTGAAAGTATAAATTGGTCTCTTCTTGTCGTGAATCGTTATAATTATTGAATACATTTTTTTGCCTTGAGCATAAATTGCAGTTCCATCAATTGGGTCAATTGTCAAAACTAAATTAGATGATTTAGCAAATAAATATTTGCTGGGGGTTTCTTCTTCTGCAATAAGCTCGCAATTTTTTAGATCGGAATTAGCTAGTTTTTCCAGAACAAACTCTTGAACTGCCAAATCGGCAGTAGTTACAATATCAACTTCAGCATTACCAGTGTTGAGCTTACTTTTTGAAATTGCTTCTTTTTTTAATTTAGCTGCTAGCTCCGCAGCTTCCATAAAAATTGGCTCAAATTGTTGGATCAAATCAATTTCTTTCATTTTTCTCCAAATATTTTTTTATAATTTTACTATGTTCAAATGCAAGGTTGTCGAACATCGTTGAATTGTTTGCCGAAACCCACTTTATACCTTCTGAATATATGGGATTCATTTTGATTTCATTTATGTTAATTTTCCCAACAAACACGTCAATTCTATCAGTCATCGCATCATTATTTATTGGTAGAGAAAAAAGAAATTTCCCTTTAAAAGATTTTGTTCCCAAATCACAACTAACTTCATTGATAACCCCTACATTGGACGGCTCTCCCATTTTTGATTCACCTATCCCGCTAATTAATGCCCAATATTTTTTAAATGGTTCTCGAGCTCTTTTTGTTAGTAATATTTCGTTATTTTCGTTTATTATAATTGCGCACGCGGTTGTATATTTCATTTCTCTCCATAAAAATTGACAATAATGTTATTAGTTGCTATAATATAATTAAAGATCGGATGAGGTGCCGACCCATCTTGCTTCGTGAAGAGCTTAAGCACTTTCCGATTTTTTAATTATTTTCAAAATGTCTTCTGAGCCGACAATCAAATCTGGTTTTAGCTTTTTGATAGCCGTTCCATATGCCAGATAATGTGCTCGTGATTTTATACCAATATAATGAAAGTTAAACGTGTTGTCTGACAACCCGGGTTTAAATAATTTTATATAATTTTTGATAATTTCGTTTTTGCCAGGATATTCAATATCTATTATTATATGATTATTTTTACTCTTAAGATTTTTTAGCAAAGTAACAATCAAAGCAGAAAAGGTTGCATAAATATATATTTTGGGCCTGCCAATATTTCTAAAATATTTCTGTAATTTTTTCTTTTCAGTTGAACTAATTTTTAATACGAAATGCTCGCCATTCGAAAAGGCCAAAAAAGTATGTTTGCTTGTTTTCTCAATTTTCCCACTTTGATCAATCTCAATCTTCATTTCTCTCCAACTTATAAACCACCCTATTTTTTGGATCCATAGACTCCTTGATAGATACCTCCTTTACACAAGATAGAATTACTTCTTTGATTATCCCCGTACACATGTAGTCGTTTTTTAGTTCAGATTGAGCTTGTTTGAATCTAACGTTATCAAGTTTGCGAGCAATGGTAATATGTGGTCGAAAATTTTCTTCATATTCCCTGTTTTTTGTTTGCTCATATTCAGAATAATCTTTTAATTCTTTTACGATGATTTTTTGAATTCTTTCAAGCTCTTGGTTTTTCTCTGATAAAATATAAATAAAACTATCATCTAGGTCTGAATCTAATTCCAATTTAGTAAAATTCAATGTTATATTTTTAGTTTTTAGATATTTGATGAACAAATTATCCATTATTAATTTAACTTTTTTAAAATCATTTTCTTCAATGTAACAAGGTTGTTTTAAGGTGACATGATATTCATAGGGTAAATCATATTTCAATCGAAAATCATCCAGCCAAGCTGGTTTTTTAGTTAATTCAACCTTACACCAAACTGCAAAGATTTTATTCATATTATTTCCTGTAGTTTTTAAACTTTTCATCCAATCTTCTTTTGGTTAAATTTTCACTATAACCACCTTCTGTGACAAATTTGTTTTCTAGTGAGCGGATGAGATTATCTAATAGGTAATTTTCTTTGAAAATTAAAGTGAGCATCAAATTTGCGAATTTCTCAGGTTCATTGGTCCAATTGGCCCAATTAGGTAAATAAGACTCATTGGACAAATTAGTCGAATGGGTCGAATTGGTCCCATGCGAGCCAATCCGCATCATACGGATTGGCGAGAGACGAGGATCATCTTTTTGTCATATTACCAGCTTATTTGTGTGCAAATAATCTTTATAGTCTTCTAGAAGTTCGCCAAAAGAACCGCGAGCAACGCCGGTTAGTTTAATGTTCATTTTCAAACTTTTCTCGAGCGAACCTTCAACAATATTTTGTTTACCACTTCGTGCGGCCTGAGTCATTTGTTCAGTGGTCCGCTTGTCTTTAAAAGGATCGTGGTATTTACTACAAAACTCGACGGTTAAGTCGTAAATTACAACTGCTTGCTGGTAAACTATCAAATTTTCATATCCGCCTTGATTAGACACAATTAGTCCTCTAAAATTTAATTTTCTTCGGATTTAATGTTTTGAATTTTTCTTTGGAATCAATACCGATGCCGCGGTATGCTGATCCTGGCTTTTCACCGAGAGTAAACAATGTGATATGCGGAGGTGGAGCATTAAAATTTGTATTCAATAATCTATTTAGCTTGCTATAAAATTTACTCATTGATGGCTGGTGAATCAAGCGGATATAAGATTCTCTATCCTCTTGCTCAAATTCATTATACGCTAAATTCTTACGGGAAATATGATATATTTCTTTATCAGTAAATTGCCAATTAAAAGATTTTAATAGTTTTTTTATTTTTCTGATTTTGTCAAACTTTTCATTATAAGCTAAACGATTTAGAATATCACAAATTTCCTGGCCGCGTTTAAGTCCAATGATCGTAATATGGCGCGAAATTTGCTCGCGATACCCTTCTCGAGCTGCTTGGTTTTTAATTCGGACAATATCAACCTGGTTTTTCTTAAGTTTTATCCCGCAATGTAAATCGGAAAACAATGTTGGTTTTCTTGGAATAATAGGATTTTTCATATAGCTTAACTTTCCTTTGCCACTAAGTGAAAGTGTAAATATGTAACAGTCTGGAATCCCGGACCATTGGTTATTATTTTGTAATTAGTAAGATTACGTTCGCGAACAATTTGTCCCATTGCAGCATATGCATCCGACAAATATTCTTTATCAAGGTCAGTTAAATCAGCAGGATTTTTTATGTCTCGTTTAGGAATAGCTACTAAATGTGTTGGATACGACGAATCTGGTAGTGGATATTTAATAACCAAGGTTTTGTCGGTTTCCAAAATCCTATAGGGAATTAAATCCGGAATATTTTGCATCCCAATTGCAGCAACTAATCCAACCATATCATTGAGCTTATAGCAACTTTCTTGACACATATTAACAGCCAAAAATGATCGTGGTTGAACTTTATTAAGCAAATAACCACCAATCGTAAATCCCAAAATTAATAAAATAATTGAATAAACCACGAATTTTATCTTAGTAAATCGCATTTTAACCTCTAGGCTATTAAAATATTACTATCTTTTATATTTAAATAAAAATCCCACAAATATTCTGGATTCCGCGGGAGCGGAAGGTTCCATCCAGATTATCCTTATTGGGATCTCTTTATGTTTGAAATCGCCCAAACATCAAAGCGTAAAAGCTCGGCGGTTGGTTAATCCGCGTCAGTGCTTTTAGTAGATTATTTTAATAATATACTAAAAAAAGAATTGAGTCAAATTTAAGGTTTAGTTGGCGAAAGCTGCTGAAATCCTTGGCCTGATTCAGACGATGTTTCCCCCGTTGAAGCATTAATATAAGTTGGATTTCCGCCTTCAGAAATGTTATTTAGTGGGACTTCGTAAGACGTACCGTCATTTCCGTACATAGTGCTAAAACCCATAATTGCTTCGCGACGTTTTTGTGAAAGCTCGTCGTCAACTTTGTTTTTATATTCCCAGCTACCCATGATAGTCGAGGAATCATATGGATTATTTCTTGGTAATATTCTATTGGTGATTAATTCGCTTGCTTGGGTAATTGTTAGATTATCTTGAATTATTGCAGTAATAGCAGAATATTTGTCCCATAATTCTGGTTTACTAATGCGTGTTGCTGAGGCAATAATCCAGCCGTAAAGTCCATTAATATTTTGACCGTTCATAACCATACCCGTATAAACACCGTGAACTCTTGAGCTTGCGGCATCAACTAGCGTTGCATCAAATTCTTCTGCCCGCGCTTTCCAAGTGCGTCCCAAATTGTCCTGAAAATCCGGCGCGTCAACAGAAGCAACTTCATTATATGTCCTAGTTATGCTATAACATGGATCCTGACCAGCCGAACATGGCCTTGTAAAAGCTTCAAACATCCTGTCTAGCGTCATAGGGTTTGGATCCCCTCCAAAATCAAAATATCCCGACATTACACCAGCCTCATCGTTTGGGCTCGCAATGTTTATGCCATTTGACGTTTCTTCCTTTATTATCCAATCAGCAGGAGCTTTGGTTTGAAAATATTTTCCAGAAAGTGTAACAAGGGCTTTGCCATTTGTTTTTTTATAAGTGTCGGCAAGGTATGCTAAGCTAGATTCTTTACTAGAAAATTCACCAGCTTGTGCCCAAACCGTTTTAAGAATATAATCTTGGCCACTTTTAATAGTTTCAACTGACCCCCTAATATCTTTGCCATTCATATTTCCAGTTATGCTCGTTGTAACTTTATTATTGTTTTCGCTTATGCCAGAATAATCAATTTGAGCCTCGGAGGTTGCGGAATTTTTCAATACACTTAAATATTTTTCAGTTAATTCAACCAGCGTCAATCCGTTTTCTGGCACCACTGGATATACCAAAAAACCTTCCTGCATATTATTATCTTTAGTAACCGTGATAACTCCCGTTGTATATTTTACTTGCCAGTTTTTTGGTTTTTCTATACTGAAACCGCTAAAAGGTTCCGTAAAAGTTTCAGTTGATTTATATTCGGTATCTTTTATAGCTTCAGTCGTTGGCGAACTTTGAACGCTAGGAGACCCCGAAGAAGGGCTTGGAGTGGGGCTTAGTGAACTATCCAACATTTCTAAATTGGATGTATTTTGACTACTTTGCGATGGATTGTTAGCTTGAGATGGCGTTTTTTTTGAAAAAATATACCATACCGATGCCCCAGCTAAGACCAAAACAATTGAAATAATTATTATCAGTTTTTTATTATTATAAAAAAACATTTTCCTCCTTTTACCCAAATTGATTATACCATTTGCATAATTTTTGTACAACGAAAAAAGACCCCCTCAATCGAGAAGATCTTGGCGCAAGCCTTAAAGTGTGATTCATTAATAATTCGAGTTTTTATTTGTTTATTTTGTTTATAGTGATTGGCAAGAATAATAAATGATAACTTATTTATAGTTAACCTAATTTCCATCTTATCTCGTCAATTGTAAACACCCGATTTTCCTTTGACAATTTATCCATTAGTGCACTTCTAGCTTCTGGAGCGAAAATTTTATTGGCATTTTCAAGCAAATAAACATTATTAATTCCAAATTCAATCATCTTATCCCAACATTTTTTGCAACACCACCAATGACCAAAAAGGTATAGGTCGGCGCCATTAATGTCGTAACCATTATTATTTGCATCTTCTGTAGCAGCGTATTCGGAATGTCCATAGCCAATGCGCCCGCAAACACTATTACATAAATCATAACCGGTGCCAGTTGGGCATTTTTTCTGCCATCTAGGACAAGGCACAACTATTGCAGATGGATTTGTGGCGCGTCCAATAACCCTGCCCTCTTTCACCACAACTGATCCTGTTGGCCACCAAGAACATCCGCTAAAGTTATCTGCCATTTTTCTAGCTTCAATCATAAAAGGATTATTAAGAGAAACAAATTTGATAGTTCTGCCCGGAGCAATATATGGATACTCTATCACAAATTCACCTCATATTTCTGTTTTAATTCCTTTATTTTTCCAGACTTGATAAGTTTTACTTCATCGGCTTTATCGGGCTTGCGGTTTATGTTTACATCACTTGAATAATGATATTTAGCCTTGCTTAAGCCATGTTTTTGAGCATCCTTTTCATCAACCCTTGAATCAAGAGTTTGAAAAGTAACTTGACATATTCTTTCGCCAGGATAAACTCGAATTGTTTGAGTTTCTGTGTTGTTAATGATCGGTATCATTAAATTACCCTTATACCATACGTCAATAACCCCAGAAAGGTCAACAGAAAGTCCTCGTCTATTCACTGACGACCGTGGATATAGTATTGCCATAATGTCGCCTCGGTTAATGTGCATTTTTTCCAATGTAGTTCCAATAATAAATTCCTTTGGCAATAACTCAAAATATTGTCCTTCTGTAACTTTAATCATTTCGAAGTTGCTTTCGTGACCATTTAAGTCCAAAGGATCAACAGTTAGAGCCTCTCTGCCTCTTTTTGTCATATGCCAAGTTCTTGGGATATAAAATGTATAACCAAGCCTTAAATCAACTGCATGTGGTTGCATTTGAAACCCATCTAAATTTGGTTCAAACTTTAATTCTCCAAGTTTAATTGAATCAACAATTTCTTTTCTTGTAAGTACGCTCATTTTAAAACCTCCCAATGTGTTAAGTATGTTTTATTTGATAATATTTCTGCATCTAATAAATTGAGTTTTATATCATTTTTTAAGCCTTCGCACATTCCAAAACCTTGACCGAATAATATTCCTTCAGTAGTTAAAATAATTTCATCAACCAACCCGGCGTTTAAAAAGCTGGCATTCGTATACGACCCACCACCAAGAATGGCCGATTTAAAGCCTTTATTTACTAAATAATCAACTACCTGTTTTGGCCTCAGGTTAACAAATTCTAGGGTTCCTAATTTTTGCAGGTTGCTATATTTTTCTGGGTTTTTTGATAAAATTAAATTTAGTCTTCCCGGCAGAGGTTTTTTAATTGTATTAAAAGTTGATTCACCCATAATAATAACTTTGTGTGATTTAGTAAAATTAATAAAATGTTTTTTATCTTCTTTTGATGTCCAATTGGCAAAATGGTCTTTTGACTTTGCAATTTTCCCGTCAGCAGTTTGTGCCATAAGCATGATGAGTTTCACGTTCCTCCATAAAAGTTTTCAGTTATTAGCCCGCCTTGACTCGAATGTCAAGTCGAGGCAGGTTTTAATTTCTCAGTAATTTTTCAGTATACTTAGTTTTAAAAATTTTTAAAAATTGATAATTGATTGGAAATTGAGAACTGAAAACTGAAAATTATAATACGATTTTCAATCCTTCTATCTTATCCAGCGGGTGATATTGCGATTTGATTTGGGTAAATATTTCCTCAACTAGTGTTTCGTCTTTTTTTTCGGCGCGGTCAAAATAATCTGGATTTGCAATAAACTTAATTGGCAAATGACTATTGGTGCGTGAAATAAAATTTTCAATTTGTTCAAAATGATTGTCCCAAATATGCACATTAGTCAAGGCTACCACTAATTTTCCGGGTTTGTAACCTAATTTAGCAGCTAATATGTATTGTAGCAGTGCAAATCCAGCAATATCATGAGGGGCTCCCAAAATTATATCGCTAGATCTTATGAATAAATGCATGTGAAACTTATTTTTAATTACATTTACTGCAAATCCAAATGGGCAAGGAGCATTTTTCTTATAAGTTCCAATTAAATTTGTGCCATATAGGCCATCGTCGGCTGGATCCCACATCATAACAAGAGCTTGGCGGGAATGAGGCGATTGTTTTAAATGTTCAATTAGCTGAAAAAGCTGATCTCTCTGAAAATGTTTTCTCCAACGGTATCCATAAGCTGCGCCAACTGTACCATCTTTTTCTGTAAAATCATCCCATATTTTTGTAAACTTTTGTAAAAAATCATCAGGACGCTTTGAACCAGAAATAAACCAAACCTGCTCTGCAATAAAAATTTTTAAAGGAATTTTTCGAAGCGTTAAAAGAGGAAATTCTTTTGCTAAATTAAACACGAGTTGCTCGCCAAATAGTTTTTTTGATTCATGACCAGTTCGTTCGTCACGTTCAACTATTCCATGCGTATAAATTTTTTTTACAAGTTTTATATATTTTCGGTCAAATTCAGTCATTTTCCCTCCTAGTTTACGCTTCTTTTTTTAAATTCTGGAATAATTATTTTTTCAAAAACTGTTTCAACCTTATTATATACCTGATCAATAGAAATATTTGTTGTATCAATTAAAATAAATCTTGAGCCGGTTTTTGCCAATTCGACATATCCATCGTATACTCTTTTATGATAGTGGATTCCTTTCGCCTCTATTCTATCAAGTTCGCCAACTTTTGATTCTGCTCTATCGTGTTTGGCCACCCTGTCTAAGGCAGTCTCGGCTTTTGTAATCAGCAAAAAAGTAAAATCTGGCACAACATTGTCAACGGCAAATAAACTAATTTCTTTTAATCTTTCAGTGCTTAGCCCGCCTGCATGACCCTGAAAAATTACAGATGCATCAAATGTTCTATCGGATATTACCATATCACCCTTTTCAAGATGAGGTTTAACTAGATCCTCGATGTCTTGGGCTCTGTTTGCCGAAAATAAGAAAAACTCCGCTTTAGAATTTATTGTATTACTTGGATCAACTAAAAGCGCTCTAATTTTTTCGCTAAGCGGTCCGCCGCCTGGTTCACGATGATTAAAGATAGGGAGTCCTTTTCCCTTTAGCCAAGGGGTAATTTTTGCAATAATTGTGCCCTTGCCCGAACCTTCACATCCTTCAAATGATATGTATAGTCCTTTTTTCATATTCCCTCCGTTTATCCTTTTTTAATTTATCACCCCTTTAAAAATTTGTCAAAATAAGATAAAATTAGTTCATGAATATCAAAATTATATCTGAAAATAAAAAAGCATATCATGATTATGAAATACTTGAAACCCTGGAAGCAGGTATTGTTTTGGTTGGAGCTGAAATTAAAGCAATTAGAAATGGGAAAATTAATTTAACAGGAAGTCATGCAAGAATGTTTCAAACTAAAAATGCAAAACTAAAAACTAATAATAAAATCGAAACCCCCAATCCAGAATTATTTTTACTTGGAGCACATATTAATGCGCCAGGAGTCACTCCCGAAAGAGATAAAAAATTATTACTGCATAAAAATGAAATAAATAAGCTCTTGGGAAAAACCCAACAAAAAACTCTTACTATGATTCCGTTAAAACTGTATTTAAAAAAGGGCCGTGCAAAAGTTGAAATTGCACTAGCCCGCGGAAAAAAATTACACGATAAAAGAGAAACTATAAAGAAAAAAGATATTATGCGGTCAAAGCAGCAGGGATTTGAAGTATAGTAAAGCTTAGTTAGATGCTCACGCATCATTATATTTTTCAAAAATCAATACTGCATTTTGGCCACCAAAGCCAAATGAGTTGTTCATGGCAAAATTAGCATCGTATTGCTTGCACTCGTTCACAATATAGCAAAGATCACATTTTGGATCTGGAGTTTCATAGTTTATTGTTGGAACAACTATTCCATCCCTAAGGGCAATAATGCAAAACACTGACTCAATCGCACCAGCCGCTGCAAGCAAATGTCCGGTTAATGGCTTGCTTGAACTTACTGGTATTCGATATACAGCGTCGCCACATGCCATTTTTATTGCTTTTGTTTCTGCCCAATCGCCAGCTTTTGTAGCACATGCATGAGCATTAATATAGCCAATATTACCAGGAACCAGATCGGCATCGTCAAGTGCCATTTGCATGCATTTTGCAGCATACTCGCCCTCAGGGTGAGGAGCAGCAATATGATAGGCATCACAATTTTCACCAAATCCGCGAATAATTGCATAAATTTTAGCCTTTCTATTTAATGCATGCTCTAAAGTTTCCAGCACAAGTAAAACACAACCTTCTCCAATAATAAACCCCGACCTATTAAGGTCAAATGGCCTCATTTTATCATTAGTTAATGCCATCATAGCATCAAATCCAGCTATGCCAAGCGGAGTAATACAAGAATCCGTACCTCCTGCAATTATATAATCACACCTATATTTTTTAGCAATTGCATTTTGGAATCGCAAATGTTTATAGGCATGACCTATAGCAGTGTTACTTGTGCTGCAAGCTGTGTTAATTGCAAAATTGGACCCGTGTAAACCAAAGAAAATCGCTACATTAGCACTGGGCATATTGGAGATTGATCTAGTAATACAAAATGGATTTACTCGTTTTGGACCGTGAGTTTTTAAGGCATCATGCCCGGATTCATAGGAGTTTGCACCCCCTGCAACTGAGCCAATTATCGCGCCGCAATTTTCCTCTACTGGCACTTTAATTTTTGCATCTTCAAAGGCTCTTTTGGCCGCAACTATCGCAAATTGAGATGTGCGATCCATTCTTTTAACTTCCCTGCCAAATTCATCGATGCTAAAATCTTTTACTTCTGCCGCTAATTTACAGCCAAAAACCGATGCATCAAATTGAGTAATGGGGCCTATCCCACTTTTTGCGCTTCTGGCACAATTTACTAAATCTTTATAGCTATTTCCAACGGGAGAAACAACCCCAATACCAGTAATTGCCACTTCGTTCAAATAAATTGATTGTTTTTTTCTCATTTATAGTCACCTCGGAAGTTGTTTTAGGAACAAATATATTAAACTGATTTTACAGATAAAAACTGAAATAGTCAAGAGAAAATAAAAAAGAAACTATAAATAGTTTCTTTTTTATTTTATTCAATTCTTGGTGGGCGGTATTGGAGTTGAACCAACGACCTTTACAATGTCAATGTAACGCTCTAACCAACTGAGCTAACCGCCCATCAAGAATTCAATATATTTGTCAATGTAACGCTCTAACTTCACCCCGCCTATTCAGGCGGGGCAAGCTGAGCTAACCGCCCATCAAGAATTCAATATATTTGTCAATGTAACGCTCTAACTTCACCCCGCCTGAATAGGCGGGGCAAGCTGAGCTAACCGCCCATCAAGAATTCAATATGTGTTTATCAATATTGCATTATTAATCTAGCAATAAATTTTCTTTGGGTCAATATTTCTTGAATATATTTTTATTATTTTCAATTTGTAGCCTAAATAGCTTATCAAGTTCTACGATTATTAAAATTGACATGCTAAGTAAAATTATCATTACCCAGGTATACAAATCAAGTGATGTTGTATTAAACAATAATTGAAATGGCATCCATTCAATTGTCAAAATAGTCATGAGTATTGACCCAATAAATGAATACCACACCCACATATTGGAAAATAATTTAATTTTAAAAATTGATGTACTAAATGATCTGCTGTTAAATATATTAAATAATTGTAGTATTGCAAGAAGAGCAAAAACTACTGTTTGTGATTCTCCTAAGGACAACCCTGATGCTAAACTATATTTATATGCCCAAATAGACACGATGCTCATAAAAATTCCAACAACAAATATCCGCCACATCATTGGTTTTGTTACAAGGGCTTCATTTAGCTTCTTAGGTCGTTGGTTCAATATATTTTCATTTTTTGGCTCCATAACCAATGCTAAGCCTGCTGTTGTATCAGTGATAAAATTAATCCACAAAATTTGCAGCGCTGAAAGGGGCAAGGGCAAACCAATAAACAATATTGAGATTTGAAGTATAATTTCACCAACATTTGTAGAAAGTAAGAAAAAAATGACTCGTTTAATATTTTGGATTATATTTCTTCCCTCTTCAATGGCGGCAATAATAGTTGTAAAATTATTATCAAGTAAAACCATGTCCGACGATTCTCTTGCTGTATCCGTCCCTCCGATTCCCATACTTATCCCTATATCAGACTGCTTTAATATTGGCGCGTCATTGACACCATCACCGGTAACACCAATTATTTCACCATTACTTTGCAATAATTTCACAATTCGAAGCTTATTTTGAGGATTTAATCTTGCAAATACAATTGTATCTCTTAGTCTATTGGCCAATTCAATATCATCTAATTGATCTATTTCTTCTCCCGATAATGTTGATTGATTATAACTTGCTAATCCCAGCTTATTTGCAACAGAAAGTGCGGTTTTTGAATAATCGCCTGTTAACATCAATACTTTGATACCTGCTTTATTGCAGTTTTCTATTGCCTGAATTGCTTCCCTCCTTGGTGGATCATCCAAACCACAATAACCCAAAAAAATTAAATCTGATATATCTTTGTCGTCTATCGTATCTTGTTTTATGCCTACTTCCTTATATGCAATAGACAATATTCTATAACCATTTTCTGCCAACTTTTCGCTTTCAATTAGTATGCGTCTTTTTTCACCATTGGTTAGCTTGTTAATCTTATTATTAACACAAATGTGACTAGATTTTGAAAGAATTTTTTCCAAACTTCCTTTAACTGCAATTATATTTTTATTTTTTTTAAAAAATGTTTTAGTTGGGGTCTTATGAAGGGTTGCCATATACATAATTTCTTCCGAAAAAGGAATTTCATCTATTCGTAAATAAGCTTCTTTTAATTTAGAATCGTGAATATTTATTTTTTGTGAGGCACAAATTAATGCGGCCTCGGTTGGATCGCCTAAGGCTTGCCACTCGTTATTTTCTTTAATAATCTGGCTATTATTGCATAATGATGCTATGGTAAAAAATTTTGAAATTTGTGGCATTTTGCCATATTTAATTGGCTGATTATCGGCATCAATAATTTTTCCAATAGGCTCATATCCATCACCAGTAATTTTATAGGTATTATTGTCAATCTCAATTCTTTCAACGGTCATTTGATTGTGAGTAAGTGTCCCGGTTTTATCAGATGCGATTGTTGTTATCGCCCCCAGGGTTTCAATTGCTGCAAGCCTTCTAGTTAGGGCATTCTGTTTTACCATACGATGCACACCAACCGCGAGCGCAATTGTAATTATGGCAGGAAGTCCCTCTGGAATAATTGATATTGCCATGGAAACTGAAATTAGAAATATTTCGTCAATATTGTAACCCCGAAAAATTCCAAGGATTAAGATTATCAAACACAATATAATTGTTATTACCAAAATCGTTTTACTAAAATTTGCGATTTTATTGTGAAGTGGTGTTTGCCCCTCGTCCTCTGTATTTATTTCGTTTGCAATTTGCCCCAACTCTGTTTCTAACCCAATCGCCACAACAACTCCAAGCGCTCGACCAGTTGATACAAGTGTTCCTGAAAATGCCATATTTTTTTGATCAACCAAATTAAGATTACTTTTTAGCTCTCTTGTCTCTTTGTATGTTGGAACAGATTCACCTGTTAATGTAGATTCATCAATTTTTAATGATTGTGACTCAATAAGCCTTAAATCCGCAGTAACCTTCATCCCAGATTCTAAAACTACAATATCCCCTGGAACGATATCTAGTGATGATATTTCCTCTTCTAGTCCATCCCTAATTACCCTTGCCTTGGTTGACATTAATTTTTTTAACGCCTCAAGAGCATTCTGGGCTTTATTTTCTTGAAAGAATCCAATTACCGCATTTATTAATACAACTCCTAAAATTAAGTAAGAATTTAAATCATGCTCTAAAAAATAAACGATGATTGCGGCAATCAACAATAGATAAATAAATGGACTTTTAAACTGACCTAAAAGAAGATTAAGCGTAGAGTGTTTTTTTGTTAATACTTGATTATTTATTCCGTACAATTTTTGTCGCTTTTTTGCTTCTTTAATAGTGATGCCATCAAACGATGTATTCAAAAAAACAAGCACTTCTTTTATTGGCAATGCATATGAGTTCTTCAAAGACCCCTCCTAGTTGTTTATTATATTTTACCATGAATCTTGATTTTTGTCCTGTTTTATGATATGATTTAGTATGATTTTTAAAGATTAACTGAAAAAATTTGAATTTAATTTTTTTTATTCACTGAAAATTGAAAATTAATGATTAGTATATATTAGCAAATGTATTACACTTATGTTTTAAAAAGTCTGGTTGATAACAAATTATATATAGGATTTACTAACGATCTTAAAAAAAGGTTTTCCGAGCATAATAATGGAAAAAATAAATCAACGATTGCAAGAAGACCATTTGAGTTAGTGTATTTTGAAGGTTGTCAAAGTAAAAATAAGGCAATAAAAAGAGAAAAATATTTTAAAACTGGTTTTGGGAGAAAGTATTTAAAAGATAGAATTTGACCATCCGCGTTTGACTTGCTCTGTTGTGGGCCCGCCCGCAACGCCTGAGCAAGCTCATGCTTGCGATGGCGGGCGGGGGTGTATTAGTTTCGACAAGGTTTAGTAGCAAAAATAACTTCAAGTCGAGCAATCTTGATTGCCTCGTTAATCCATCAAGAATTATAACTGCAAAACCTAATTTTGCACCAGCTTTCGCCTAAGGCGTAAGCTCGTCCTCTCCGGCGGTTCCTGGCTGGCGGAATAGGGCGCTATAATCCAGGATGCTGTTTTGCAAGGTTTCTTTAGTAGCAAAACCTAAGAAAACCAAAGAAATTTAAACTTGTTTAAAAAAGTTATTTAGCCAACAATTTTGGACACGGGTGCAACTCCCGTCACCTCCACCATATCGAATTTGTGCGATTTTTATTGATAGAAATCTATTTGTAGGAGAATATGGTTCCATTTGGATCAGAATTTGGGTTAAATAAATTTGGCAAAGAAGCTATGATGCCTTCTCCTGATTTTCATTATTCCGGTCTTTCTCGTGAACAACTATCAGAAAAACAAGAAATATTACAACGAATTTTTGACAAATATTTTCCCGGCCAAAAAGAGAAGTCATTTTTCAAAAGTGGTTATATATTTTTTCCAGAATTTAATAAAAGGGTTGCTAATGGAAGTGATTTCCGCGATGAATATGATCGAGTCGCCAAGCCCTTATATTTTCAATTACCCGACCGATATTCTAATAAGGTTACCGAAGCAAAGGAAATATTATCTAGCGAATATAAAATCCATCTAATGCCAAAAAGCGAGTACACTCCATTTATAATTGAACAATTATTGTCAGGAATTAAATCAGATCCAGAGCTTAGAGATGTAATCTCGCAGATTAAGATCATCAATGACGATAAAAAAATCCGTAAAGAAATAATGCCTACAATTGTAATATACGCAAAACTGGGAAAATTAAATGCGCAAATAGCTTTGGATAAAATTTGTAGGCGTTTAGGCAAATACAGGGGCATTGGCCTTGGGCAAACTCCCAGATACAATCAAAAGGTAAATGATTTAATTTATTATGCTCAAAGTGGAGGAGATTGGAAAAATGATTATGTCGGTGCTCTCGAAGCCCTGGGTAAATCAATTGATGATAACAACCCTATTTTTGATAAAGACTTTATTCATTTTAAGGGTGATTATAAATTAAAAATACCGCTCGGAGAATGAATATTGAAAAAAATAAATTATATAAAATAGAGCCCAAAAGGACTCATTATTTTTAAAAAGTTCTGACCTATGAAGATTTTAGGCCAACAATAAAATCTGCATTTACTTATTCCTGCCTTTTTTTGTAATTTGTAAATATGCAATATAATTTAATTTTTAATTATTTTTTGATATTCCTGAAAAATTACGGAAATGGCGGCGGCGGCAGGAATAGCCAAAAGCGCTCCAGTTAGTCCATCAATTTTACTCCCAATTAATAATGCAATAATAATAAATGCCGGGGATATTCCTACTGATTTTTCCATGATTTTCGGAACCAATATATGGGCTTCAAGCTGTTGAACTCCAGTATAAATTGCTAATACAATTAAAGCCTTCACCCACCCCACGGTTGTTAAAGTTACGAGTATAGCTACAACAGCAGCCAAAACTGGACCAATAACGGGAATGACTTCAAATAATGCCGCGAGAACGCCCAGGGTAAGTGCATATGGTACGCCAACAATTAAAAGCCCGATAAAATCGACTATTCCAATTGTTAAACTTAATATAACTTGGCCTCTAAGCCATCCTCCCATTTTTGTTGCAATCTTTTTACTAACATCAATCGCTCCTTGCTTATATTCTTGTGGGATTAAAGATAGAATAAATTCCCCAACAGATTTTTTTTCAATAAGGAGATAAAAGCTTAATACAATCACCGTAACGGCTGATACGAATCCGCCAAACACGCTAAGCGCAGCACTGTAAAATCCTTGGCCAACCTTTCCAAGCTGATCAGCAATTGTTTTGATAAATTGATTCCAATCAAATGCAGATTGTCTGACTTCCTGATAAAATATTGAAAACTTGTTTAGATAATAAGGTAGGCTATTGGCGAAATCTATTAACTGCGTTACTAGTGGTGGAATTATCAAATAAATAATTGCGCCAAATAATAATGCAATAATCAAATAAATTCCAATAATTCCAGCGAGCCTTGGAATGTGTTTTTTTTCTAAAAATTCAACTAAGGGAGAAAGCGCAGACACAATAATAAGTACTACAAACAGCATTACTAAAATGTTGATAATATTCCATAAAAAATAAAATGAAAGAAGAACTAAAAATATTTTAATAATTGACCATGTTGAAATATTTATTTTTTGAGTCATTTTAACTCCATATTTATTATTTTTCTGAAATAATTAATCTTTCTTGAATTTGAACTTCACCGGTTCCAATTTGTTCAATTATTCCGCCTTTTCTTATTAATGCTTCGTTTAGGTTTTTTGAATTACCAATTGCTTCAACAATTGTTGGCGGGAAAAAGGTGCCTTGCTCAATAGAGCTTGTTGGTAAAAATCTCTTATGGTTTATAGCTATGGCCTCAGCACCGATATTTTTTAATGCATTTATTAAATCAACCAATTGAGTCGAATCAACCTTATCATTAAACGAAACCAAAATTCCTGGCCCTTCTACCTTCGATAAACCAAGAATAATCTTGTAATCAATAAGATTTTTTTGTATTGCATCACTTACCGTTTTTTGATTTTGCGCTGATTGTGAATATGTAGCATGATTTTCCCCAAGCTTACTAACTTCTTGACGAAGCTTCTGATTCGCCTTGGTGAGTTCCGCCACCTCCATTGCCATATTATTTGCTGCCTCTGGCTCCTTAACTTTAGTAACATGTTTTTGCAAATCAATTTGTTTAGCAATAACAAACCCAAAAAGCGCACATACAGCCATGATTAATATATAATTTTTTTCTTTTAACATAATCTCTCTTTATTGCACAAATATTTTTGCATATTCAATATTAATTCCACCGTTATATGCGGAAATCGATATATTATTATCTTGTTTTACATTAAAAATAAGTCCTTCAGATTTTACACGTTTATATATATCTTGAAGATTATTTTGATTGACCGAGGAATCATAAACTTGACTCTGGTTACCAGTTGCTTTAATTTCAAAGGGCGGAGTAGTTCTTGTGCCATTAATAAGTATTGTGTTTACAATGCAATCAATTGATGTGGAAAAAAGAATTCTTTCACCGTTAATGCTTATTGCTTCGACACCGTTTCCCCATAAAAAGTTAACAATATCTCTAAGGTCTGCTGCATGGGTTATTGCTTCAATATCATTGCTGCCCATTGAAGAATCATCCAGCTCTATAATAACTCCTTTATCTACAATATCAGTAAGCCCTATCTTAGCCTTATATCCTTCGATTTCTTCAACCTGATTTTTGTTTGAACTATGTTTTTTTAAGATGGTTTGGTCCTCATTAATCTTTTTTTGTAAATCATCAATCTGGGATTTTAATGCGCTTTGTTCGGTAACCAAATCATTTCTTGTGTCTTCAAGGGATGCATATGAAATTACCGGGTCACTGATTCGCACTGATTTTGTATTCCATTGAGCAGACGCAAAAATACCGATGCATAACCCCAAAATAATCAGCATAATAGTGATTTTATTAAAATTAGAAAATTTGATAAATTTCTTCATAGACGTTATTATTATATACTAAAATATTCTCTGTATCAATAAAAAAATAAATTTTTATGAGAAGAAAATTAATATAACTAGTCCGATAATTAGCATTGAAATAGCATTAATAAATCTCATTATTGATGCATTTTTTTCTTGAAGATATATATATTTTTCAACAATATTGCGGTTAGTAGCAACTAAATAAATAACAATAAGGGGGAAAATAAACAGTAGGTTATAAATTAATAGATATGTAAATCCTTTGCTATATGTAACATTTGAGGCCAATAGTGCGAGCGTTGCCATATATACTGCACCAGAGCATGGGAATTCAAATATTCCAACTAAAAATCCTGTAATAATAGCTGCGGGAATGCTTGCTTTGTAGACCCATTCTGAAATTTTCTGACGATTTCCAATAGTAATTCTAAGATTTAACTTTGGTAGAAAATTTGGAAAATAGAAATCCTTCAAGCCGATTATTCCAACAAAAATGACAAGCCAAGCGCCAACTTTTGCTCCAAAATGAGGAATATTAAAGACCATAGCAATTTTTAAAAAACCTAACCCAATTAATAAATAGGTAAAATAAACAGAAAGGATATATGATGCTCCAATTAAAAGCATTAGTCTTCTTTTTTCAACAAGCATAAAAGTTACGGATATAAAAAGTAACAATATTGCAATTGCACAAGGATTAAAACTATCAATCAATCCGTTTACTATTACGAGCGGTAATAAATTTTGCATGCTATATATTTCACATCGATTATAGATAATACCAATAAATTCGATTATTTATAATCCAGATTTAAATTAATTTTGTTTGCGAAATAAGGAACTTTTTTCAACCAATTTGGCACAAACTCTGCCTTAGTAACCGATGTTCCAGAATATTGGTTGATAATTTCGGTTGTTTTTGAAAGACCTTTTCCAGCGATTTGTTTTTTAATAATGTTTTTATCAATTTTAGTCGCGATTTTTGCTTTTGCGAGGCCAGATAATTTCATTAGGCCAGCGTCAAGGTTGGTTTCAACCTTATCAGTTATTACTTCTTCCGTAAGAACTAATTCCTTATTACTTCCGACTCTATTGGATAGGGCAAATAAAACTGCGTCTTTATAGTCATTCTCCTGAAAAAATAATGTTCTAGTTCGGGCTTTTAAAGTTAAATTAAAATCTTGTGCTTCGTCGCCAACCTTTTTGTCGGTTGAGCTTGATATTATGTCATCCTTAATTGCAGATTCAATATATTTAACATCCTTTGCGCGATTTACAAGTTCCTGATGATTTTTACCAACAATTGTTTTATATAGAGAATCTTTGCCATTATTAATATCGTCTTGGGTTATTATTGTAATTTCTCTTGTTAATCCTCCCGAAAACGCTGTATCACTCTGCCCAAATATTTTTGATGGAGCTCCATCTAACACAAAATCGCCTGGACTAATATTGTAAGACTCTCCGGGATTTTCTGCAGTTACTAATACATTAATTTTCCCAGATATTACGGTGCCGCCAACAACTGTGGCTCCCGGCACCACAAAATTCGAATCAGCAAAAAACGATTTTCCGCTAACTGTAAACTTTGAATTTGCTAAATAAGTATGTGAAATACTGTCATACTGATTATAGACAGTAATAGTACCCTTGGCCTTTTCTCCAACATCTTTTTTGCCCGTAGAAGTAAATTTTTGGGTTTCTTCTAGCTCAATTTCCTGGAGTTCTGCTGGTATAGCTAATCTCGTGCTATCAAACTTATTAATATTATTATCAAGAATAATTTCCAAGTTTTGTTCAATTGGGTCAGACTGGATTGCAATTGTAATATTAGCCTTTGCATAAATTACGTATAAAACTAAAAGCCCTAGTACCAAAGAAGCTACCCCAATTGAAATTGGCTTCCAGCTAATTAGTTTTTTGCTTCTTTTTGAGTCAATATCATTAAATTGGGATTTTGAATAATTAACTTCTTTCATGGGCTCTGGAGAAAATTTTTGTTCTATTTTTGACTGTATCGACTCATAATTTATAGCGTTTATTGGCACAGAATCATTAACTATTTTTTTTGCATTTTCATCATAACGAAATACTTTTACACCCTTTATGGGTAATTCTGGTTTTGATTTAGAAAAATCAAGTTCTATAACATCGGATACTGGCATTTCGGGTCTTGGGGTTTCTACAATGGGAGTTGTTGATTTTACTGAGTCAAAAACTATTAAACCAATTTGATTAGCTAAGTTACGGCCAATTTTATCTTGGGAAATTATGGCGATTTTTTTTCGTAATTCTTCAGCTTCTTTTTTTAATATTTTAAGGTTAACCACGCTTTGGATTAAAGAAGAATTTTGTGGCACAACCAAGCCAACCGATTCTGATTCGGTTTGTTTGATTTTATCTATAACGGTTGTAATTTCTTCATCGGACTCTAAATATATGAAATCATCCATATTATTGCCTTAAACTTTTAATTGCCTTTGATAAAATTCCGTCCATTCCTTTTTCCGCACCAACTAATTCAATTGCAAGATTAGCAAGGCCCATAGGGGTAATGTCCCAGGGATTTACTAGTTGACCGGTTCTATCTATTACATTTGTCACATCAGATGATTTAATAAAGTGCACTGAAGGAGTACGGGAAAATGGAATTTTTTTTGACCATTTTTTTTGTGATAAAACTTCTTTAATATCAGGAAGTGCCGAACCTCCGCCACATAGCAATATTTTTGATGGCAAAAGTTCAACATTATTAAACTCTTCTAAGGTTAATTCTACACCAGAAATCCATACTTCACAATCATTATCAAATGCTTTTTTAATTGTTGCAACTATTTCTTTGTCTTTAATTAATCCTTGCGCATATTTAAGTTTTAGTTCCTCAGCATCAGCAAAGCTAAGCCCTAAAACTTGTGATAACCTTTTTGTAAATGCACGGCCACCCAAAGCAAACATTTTTGTTCCAAGTACCCCGCCTGACGATACAACCGCAATATCTGTCGTGCCTCCGCCAATATCAATGAAGATTGCAGAAAATTCAGAAGATTCGGATTCTCCCACACTTCTAGCAACAGCATATGGTTCTGCGGCAACCGAAAGTAAATCCAAACCTAAATTTTCTGCTACAGTTTGCAGAGCGCCAAATTGAACGTTTGGTGCAAATGCATTAAACACTCCTACTTCTACTTCTTTGCCTTGAAAGCCTAGTGGGTTAGTTACCCGGTAACCATCAATTCTAACATCGACAATTGCGGCATTAACAAGCCTAATATCAATTTCAGAAATTCCCGATTCCCAGGCTAGAACTGATCTGGCTCTATCAAATGACCTTCTTTGCACTCGTTCAATAATATCTTTTAGCTCTTCAATAGTTATTTTAGCTTTCGAATCAGCGCGATTATATTTTACTGTAGTTGTTGTGCCCTTTACTAGTTCGCCAGCAATGCCGATTATAACCTGCTCTGGAAGTATGCCAGCTTGCTCTGCTGCGCGTTCAAGTGCTGCCTCACAGTTTTTTATAACCCCGTGGATGTCAGTTACCGTACCACCGGACATATCAGAAAGCTTTTGACGCTGGCGACCAGTTCCAACAACTATTGCCTTGTCGTCTTCAACTTTAAAAATCAGGGCTTTTACAAATTCTGTTCCAATATCTAGTGATATCGCAAATCTGTCTCTAATTTTAGGCTGCTTGATAAAATTAAATAAACCCATAAAATAATTTATAATTAATAATTTAGAATTTAGAAATAACCTAAAACAAAAGATTTAAGTCTTTAAATATATTATACCACATATTTTTTGAAATCTTAATGATTTTCATTTTTCTCCTGATGACACCTTGACAAAACGCTGTTTTTATGGTATAATGAGTAAGTTTCGTTCATTTAAAACTATTGCCCCGCTTAAGCTTTCTATCTAGCTTATATTGTTTGATTTTTATCAATATAAGTTGGATGGAAAGTTTAAGAAATTTTTGAAAGGGGTAAATGTCAATGAAAAAAAATCTCGGAATTTCTATAGTTTTTTTGGCCAGCCTACTGGCCACGATGTTCGCAAATGGATTTGCGAATGAACTCTCAAGGAAGAATTTTCGGGAGGTGGCCCGGTTTCGGTCACACGGAGAGCTGATCCGTGTCGGCCACTTCATTGACCGCCACGGAAATCCTTCCCCGCCCGTGGCAATAGACGAAAGCGGTAGGAACCGCATCGTCTATCACGTCAACGACCGCTCAGAATGTTTGGGAGCGGAAATTCTCATGGACGAGAAAACTCACCTCCCGACCGTTCTCATCTACTCCCCGGCCGAACGAACTATCCGGCACAGACTCCCTATTCAGGGAGTATGGTACCGGTGGGACGGAAGTAATTTCGTCGCTTATGACAAAAACATCAGCGACAAAGCCTTTCGCCAGGACGGGAAGGATCACAAGGCGATTCTTAGGGCCTTGAAAGATCCCACAACCAAGTTTCGGCAGGCCTACAAGGTTTTTAAGGCCTATGCCGAAAAGAACCGGAAGAATAAAAAGATTGGGATGTTAAAGAAAAAGATATCACCGATCTATATGTATCTCGTGGACCGAGGGTACGAGTACGGGGAAAAGGGATACCTCGGCCCCACGTTCTTGGTAAAAAATGGGGCTGTAAAGCCCTGACCAAGAACAATAAACGAGTATGAAAGCACTCCGACATGTCGGAGTGCTTCTTCTTTATATTCAAAATGTATTAATATTTAAGATTATATAGCAATTCCCCAATGTCCAGTATCGCCGCCATAAGGACTCATGGGTGAAAAATGAATAATATCTCCTCTCTTAAGCTGGGGTCTATCTTTGATTTCCGTAAAATATTGCAATGATGGTTCAGAAGCAGAACTGTTTATAGATGGTAAAATATATGGATTATTGTAAAATGCATTAAACCCAATTCCAGAAAGGCCGGATCTACCAGAATTTAATATGGTATTTTTTATATTATCTGGAAAATTATTAATTAATCCATTGTTTATTGCAGCAGCATTTAATACAATATTCACTGGCCCCTTGCATTGCGGACCATCTGGGCCACTTTTGTTTTTTCCGTTAAACGGCATTAAATTTGCATTAAAATATACGGGATTATTAATGTCTGCATTGGCCAGACCTTCAGATTTACTAGCATAATTTGCAATTTCTTCACCCAACGACACATCATTGGCTCTAAAAACTGAATATGCAATTGTTGCTGTGTTAGAATGTGGTTTAGAGGGAAGCCCAAGTCGCGAGCTACTAACATCGGTATAATCATAATCGATTATTTTTTCTGCTGGCTGGCTGGTCGATAATTCTATGTGCCAATATTTTTCATGTAAAGACATATTGGCAACACCCAGTTTGTTAAAAGTTTCTGAATCAAAACCTGGAAAATCCTTTTTATCTGGAAATGTAAAGTAAACTGATAAATTTATTGGTTTATTTGTGTTTTCATTATTAATTTCATCTGCCGTAACACTAATAAGCTCAGCAAATTTTTTTGCTTTTTCTAGATCAAAATTCTTTTTATTATCAATAACTGTATATTTTTTGTTATCATAAACATCGATACTCATTCCGTTTTGGTGAAAATTTTGCTCTACATCATCCAGCTTTTCTCCATTAGGCTTTGAAAGTATGCCAATTGTAAGTGGGTTAAGTGGATTTGTTTCAAGGTCAATGCCTTCATAATCTGCCCATTTGCTAGCTAATCGCTCAATAAAGACAATTGCGATTGGATCCGCCCATTGTAATTCAGGATTTGTGCTAGAGTCCAATTTATAATTTGGCGATTTAGGAAGTCTTATAAAATCTTTTTTATTTTCCATGGAACTATCAAGACTACTTAATTCTTCGCTATTATATTTTGGGGTTCCTGAATAATCAAAAGCCTTAATAACTAACAACGGGGTAAGTAACATAGTTGGTATTAACAATATGAAAATTATTTTTGAAATGTGATGGTGCTTTTGATGCTTGCTACTCTCATGTTTTGGCTCTTTATGGCTCGTGCCATGACCCGCGAAACTGAGTTCAAAAATTGGTTTATGAATTAAATCAATATATTTATGGAATGTTTTTATAATATAATACATAAGCCATGAAATAAACAATATTAATAGCAATATCAAGTAATTATTTTTGTTGAACCACTTATTTTGAGTTATTTTAACCCTAACTTCAGCCTGCTGGCCATTATTGGTTGTAACTTTAATTTCATTATTGCCTAAAGAAATATTCTCTGGTATATCAAGATTTATTCCAACGGTACCTGCGCCCGGTATTATTGGAATAACAACATCTTCGGATTTTGGCATGTCTAGTGTTAAGCTTGTTGCCCTTGAATCAATATTACTAATATTTGCAATGATTTTTTCTCCACCTTCAGCTTTTTTGGTTGATTCGCCAGCTAAATTTGATGTGTGAATAACAATGCTTTGTGATTGACTACTATTTGAATCTACAGTTTCACTAATTTGCTTTGATTGCCAAATTTTTTGAGGATCTGGAGCAGCGTTCCCATCAATCGTAAATGTTTTTGAAAGTAGATAATTGTAGCTACTCGATCCAACTGCGTTCCAAAAATCTTCGCTGCAAATAAAAATATAATCGCTTGACCCTTCGGCAGTAATTATTGCATCGGTATGGTAAATACCTAGCGGAAGTAATGTATATGCGCTACTTTTATTTTTAATTTGATGATCATCTTCAGAATTATAGCTTGAATACTGTGTGTCAAAAAAGTATGATATTTTTATTTTAGCATTATCTATTACCTGATCGTTTTTGTCCTTAAACTCATATTTAATATAAGACCCGGGAATATCAGGGGTTAAATTGCGCCAATATCTTGAGCCAACTGATTTTTTTGATGGGGAGCCAAAACTTGATATATATGTTAAAAAACTATCCACTTTTGGTTTTATTGTTTCATCGAAGCTGATTCCCGTACTTACTTTACTAAGTGATAATGGATATTTTTGTGAATCGGGGCTAAAATTAATTTTCGATTGTTTGGTTTCTGGTAATGCAAAATTGTATGTAAACCCATTGTCTTGTGCCCAAAAACCAACATCTTCCCCTGGTTCATATTTTCCGTTAGCATTTGTATCATGAAAAAAACCATGAGCAATAAAAAGATTATTAATTTCTTTTTCTAAAGTTGCTGAGCCCGAAGAATACACCAGTTTTTGTAAAAATCTATTGTAAAAATCTCCTATAGTGTTTTTACCAATAGGTTCTTCCAAGGCATCGTTGGACCATGCAGACATCATAACCATAAAATTGTATTTTTCGTCAACGACTTTTTCACCTTTTGCATTTCCGATCATCGGCGAAACTTTTGGCAAATAGTTTTCCCCGAGTCCAGCTCCAATCCATGGGTATTTACTTTCGGATATTTGTTCTCGGCCAGTAGAAATTATTTCTTTTAAAATTTCGGAAAAAGCAAATTGTTCAAGGTAAATAGAATAAATATTACCGCTTGACAGGTTTGCTTTTTCGTTTGCGAAGTTAGATGTTTTAGTAAATGGAGTGGCGGGGTACAAGACATTTAAATCTGCAATGGTTTTGCCATCAACATTAGTCACTTTCCAGTCGTCCCTATTATTTATTTTTCGATCTAGCCAAACTTGCATAAAAGTTGCAAAACCATCTTCTAGGGAGGCGGTTGATTTATCATTTATAAAACCTTGTCCTGTTTCGTTAACTGATTTGTAGGGAATTTTATCATTTGGGAGATTTGCGCTTGAAAAATTTGTATCTTTTAGCCCAATTGTTTGATCTTGTAGCCAATGTCCAAACTCATGAAATTCTACTTGAGACCCACGAATTAAATCATTGTGATCCCAGGCATTGCTTCCTAGATTAATAAATCCGTTTAAATAATATCCGCTAGAACTTCCCGGAGGATTCAAATTAACCAGCGTCTGCCAAAAATCTTCTAATATTATCGGGTCATCTATCATTTCAGGATTAATAGTTTTACTTGTCGAGACTTGTCTTCTTGCATTAAATAAATTGTAATATATTGGGATGGCGCCTAGTGTTAGTTTCTTTAAATATGATTTGCTATTATCGCTTGATGGGTATTCCCATTTAATATTTGTTTCTTCTCCGTTAATGTTTATGTTAATTGAGCCATCATTTGTGGTAAATTGAAATAAATTTATATCATTATTGGCAAAATCCGGTAGTTTAAAAGCCTCGGTCTTAAAATAAATGTTTTGATAATCTTTTGCTGGGTGCGTCAAATCAATAGTTTCTCCGTTAGGAGCAAACATTGCAACACCCTGATCTGCCGCGTTAAAAAGAAGCATACTATGATCTTTATTCCATTCGTTTTTATAAGAGCTCGCGCTAGTATTATATTTTGAATTTAAAACTATTTCCAGTTTTGTCTCACTGGCATAATAAAAATCTTTTTGTCGATTTAAAACAATATCAAAATCCCCATAATCGTTTGTGTAATAATTCTGAATAGTATTGCTATCAAGTGACGGAACCGCAATGTCGTTTGTGGTATTGTCTGAGTTTTTGTTTTTTGTAATAGGAACGACCAAGACTCTTGGAAGTTTTTTGATGGTTTGTGTTAAACCTTCATTAATATCTATGCTACCAGTAATTCTTGTGTATAAATCTCTTGACGAAAATTCATTTGCTTTTACCCATTTATATCTTTGATCACGGACAATTGCACGGCCACTTACTTGTTTTCGTTCAAATGGTATGTGACTATTTAGAGTTATTTTATAAAATATATCAACTGATTCATTTGGTTTGATAACAGTGCTATCAAAAACAGTACCATCTAATAATGAATTTCCAATAAATGACCAGTAATACGATTTGCTGTTTTCCACAGTTTTATAATAGGTGCTAAAATTATTGTATGTTTTTCCATCCTTTTGCACCAATAATCCAGCAAACCCTCCGTCGGTAATATATTTAGTTGTTTGAACTCCCAGGTCTAATTCTTTTTGATTGGTCCCCGTTGCGTTTGTATAAGTTAGCTCGTAAAACAAAGAATCTTCGGGAAAAGTGATTTCAAATTGTTTGTTGTCTTCAACTATTTGATAATTGTAATCTTTCCATGTTTGTGGCGAATTTTTTTCTGATTCGTAAATGAGGCTATTAAGCTTTTCTTTGTTTTCAGAGTTGGTATAAATTATTGTTTTTGAACTATTTCCTCCTAAATTATTCAAGCCTCTCCCAACTCCCAAAACTTTAATTTGTGGTAGATTAGCAAGCTCATAAACAGGAAATGTTAAAGGTTCTTTTTCAACTGTATAATCGTCATATTGGTAATGTGGTTTTATTACAAGATCTTTCTCCTTTTTATCGAGATTTTCAGCGATCTTTACCTTAACATTAAATTCTACAAATTCCGATGGTTTTAAGTTTAATTCATTCCAAGAAATAGATAATTTATCCTCCGAAATCAATGGAAAATAGCTGGGTTTAAAATCTTCGCTACGACCAGTTTCTTCACTAGAAATAAACATTGCGGGATCGGTTTGGATATCTAGGCCAACTCTCAAACCAACAAAGTCATTGTTTGATTGATTAGTTATTTTGTAACTAAATTCACCAGTACTATCCGGGAGCAATTTTAAATCACCTTTTTTAAAGTCGATATCACAGGTCGTTTCGATTTGCTCATCGCCAGCTCGAGCATTTGTTGGTGAGATTGTATTAACAATAGGTTTTAATAATTGAGATTTAAGGGATATGAGTTTTTTAATAGAATTTGAAAATATATTGTTTTCGATTTTACTAGAATTTAGAGAAATAGGTGGATTCGCAGATTTTAATGGTTCTCCTTCGTCATCAATGCCTTCGCCGATTGGGCTAAAATTAACACATTTCAAATTCAAACTTAGGTCTAATGGGTCCTTCTTAAATTTAAATTCTATTGTTTCGCCCTCTAAATAATTTACATCATCGCTGCTAATTTTATCTCGGGAAATATATGGGATAATTTTAACAATCTCATTTCTATCGAGCTTTGAATTTTCATCATGAATAATAATTTGTTCTTCTTCTGAGCCTACTGGACTAAATTTTATGCTAATTGTTTGTTTGTCCAGATCGGTATTTTTTAAATCATATATAATAGAATTGTTTTCTTTTTCAAAAGTCCAATCATTTTGACTTTCTTCGTTTTTATTTTCAACATTAATTGACACTTGTCGTATAATATCGTTTTTACCCTTTTCTAATCTATTAATAAATGCTTCTTTTTTAGCAATTTCACGTTGCTTACCATCATTTTCGTTTATTGCAATAATTTTAAAACCGGCCACGATATTAGAATAATTTAACGAGGTGTCATCGTCACTATAAATTGATTCGAGATTTATTGGAATTGAAATTTTTCCAATATCGGGCTGTTTTTGTAAAATATGGCTAAACTCTTCGGTTGATAAATCCACAAATCGTTTTAATTTTGGCTCTTCCTTGGGCGGTAAGGGTGGTCTAGAAGCTGCCGCTAAAGCTCGCGACACACCTGGGATTTTGCCACTAGAATTATTTCTCGATATTATTATTGAATTGATAGTTTTTGCCAATATGTCAGACGAAGTATAAAATTCCGGTATATTTAAGGACGAAACAAAGTCCATATTTTTTGATACTTGTTTAATCCCATTTAATTCAATGTAAACCGTATCTTTTATTGGGATGTTAGATTTAACAGAAAATATAATTTTACCGTCTTCTGCGATAGTTACATTTTGCGTTGAGCTATCAGGCATATCCTGAATTTGGATCAAAGAGCCCTTGTCGGTTTTGATTGAAACCTGTTTTCCTTTAAAAGCTTCTGCTGGAGAAAAAGTGGTAGCATATGGAATACCGCTCGGTGACGAAACCGACTCAATATCTTTTGGCTCATCTTCTTTTTGTGATTCAACTTTAATTTCAGTTTTTCCAATTGGAAGATCAAAATACTTTGGGGGATTTGGCGAGCATTCAAGGGTTCCTGAAGGGTTTGTTTCAACCAAAATCCTTGCTTTCCCTTCATATCCAGATGGGATATCAACAACAAATGCCTGCCATGTCCCAATTGAAGATTCTTCATTTAATCCAACGATTGACTGCAATGTTTGCTTTTGAAGGCTTGCGTCCTCGTTCATTTTTGCAATATCGTTTAAATATGCTTCGGAATTTTCCGAGCTATATAATAAATCGTGATTTTTAAGATTATCCCCAAAATAAACACTTCCCCTAACGTTAAACAAATTGATGTTTTCGGGTCCTGATTTTACCAACAAATAAATTTTATTTCCATAAATAAGACCGTTGTTAACAATTGCTTTCTGAGGAAAAACAGATTCGATATCTATTTTGTCAAGATATGCAAAATAGGATGTTTTGCCATATATAGTGCTTTCTGATTCGGCTCCGTTTTCATCTAAAATTGTTGCATTTACTTTATATTCAATTGGCTTCCAGTCCAACCTTGCTGAATCGTCCTTATTATTAGTTGGCGCAGATGTTATTTTGGAAATAAATTCACTTTGCGCCAAAGAAGAGTCGTCATAATTTTTCCACGTAATATATTTGTTAATAATTGGCGTAAGCCCCATATTCAAAATATCATAGCGCTGTTTTGGAGAATTTGGATGAGATAAGTTGTATTGATTAACTTCATAATCAGTATATAGTCTTGAGGTTCCGTTAATTTTGTCCTCATAGCGAAGCCAATAATCTCCAGCCTCTGGGCTCATAATTTCGCCATCTTTTGGATATTCGTAAGGGTCAAAATATGTATCATGTGGGGGGATTGTGTCCTTCGAATACCAAGGAGATGATTTTTCGTCTGTATTTTCTATGCCAAAAATATTTCCTGCGTTTATAAATCTAACTGCATTTATTGATTTAATACTTGCGTTTTTTCTTGTTAAAAGACGAACTTCTGAATTTTCTCCAACCTTTATTCCTTCTGGAGTAATCTCAAAACTTAAAATCGGATTGAACTTATCAGTGTCGACATTTCCTGTAAGATGTGTATTAATATCCTCGGGCTTTGCCACAGTTTCACAGCGACTACCAACTTTGATATAATTGGATACTTCGTCTGCTTTTGGAGAAATGGTTGATACAAAATGATTAAATGCGGTTTTCAATGAAGGTACATTATAAATCGTTATTGCGCTAATAGCAATAACTGCTAAAATCATTGTAATAATATGAGTTGCAAACCAACGCTTAGAAAACATTAGAAATCCCTCCCTTAATAAAAATTATTCTAAAATAGCTTTGATCCTTCTTACACCCGCAGAAGATGATTCTTCCTTGATAATTTTGAAGTGCCCGAGTTCTTTTGTGTTTTTAACATGCGGACCGCCGCAAATTTCTTTTGAAAAATCACCAATTGAATATATTGTTACCCTTTCGCCGTATTTATGTTTAAAAAATCCAAGTGCGGCAGAATCGCGCGCTTCGGTTATGGTAGTTTCTTCTTTTATAATTGGTAATGCTTTTTTAATTTGCTCATTAACCAAGTTTTCAATTTTTGTTAATTTGCTAGGCGTTAATTTTTCATTGTGTGGGAAATCAAACCTTAGCCTTTCTGGTGTAATATTGGATCCCATTTGACTGACATGCTCGCCAAGCACAATCCTCAGCGCGGCATGAAGTAAATGTGTTGCAGTATGTAATTTTTTTTCTTGTTCGTCACCACCGCTTAATCCGCCTTTAAATAATCCCTTGGTTGCCGTACGAGATCGTTCTTTTTGTTTTAATAATTCAGTATCAAACTCGCATTTATTTACAATAATATTTTCTTTCTTTGCTAATTCCTCGGTAAGTTCAAATGGAAAACCGAATGAATCATATAATTGAAAGGTTTCTTCGCCAGTAATTTTTTTGGGTTTAGATGCAAAAATTTTTTCAAGCCTTTTTAGCCCTAGTTTTATTGTTTTTGAAAATTTTTCTTCTTCAGATAAAGCAATTTCTAATATTTTTTCTTCATTATCAAGTAACTGACCGTAAATATTACTAAAATTTTTTATCACAACTGGAATAATTTGCGTAGTGGGCTCATTAAAACCAATTAAATTTGCATGAACAATTAATCTTCTCATTAGGCGACGAAGTACATAGCCTTGCTCCTTATTTGAAGGTACAATTCCCTCATTTAATAAAAAGGTTGTAGCACGAGCATGGTCTGCAATTATACGAATGCTTTTTTCATTTTGTATTTTAGATTCATTTTTGATTTTATTTACAATTGGCAGTAACAAATCAGTTTCATATATAGATTTTTTATTTTGGGAAATACATGCAATTCGCTCCAAACCCATTCCTGTGTCTACTCCTGGATAAGATAATTCTGTAAAATTACCCTTTTTGTCTTTAAAATATTGGTTAAACACTATATTCCATACTTCGATCCCGTCCACGTAAATTTCTGTTGTTGGGCCACATGGGCCTTCTTCGCCAGTTGGTCCCCAAAAATTGTCTTCTCTGTCACCCATTTTGATATTTTGATCTTTTACTCCTATTTGGCGCCAAATCTTAATCGATTCATCATCAAGGGGAACAATTTTATCGCCACGATAAACTGTAACAAATATTCTTTTTGTATCAATTTCTAATATTTTTGTAATAAATTCCCAACCCCAACTAATTGCTTCAAACTTAAAATAATCGCCAAATGAAAAATTGCCGAGCATTTCAAGCATTGTTAGATGCGTCAAATCACCAACCTCGTCGATGTCGGAAGTTCTAATACACGGCTGAATTGATGTAACTCTTTTATTTTTTGCAAGTGTTGGATCAAGATAGTAATTTTTAAATTGCTGCATACCAGCTGATGTAAAAAGAACAGACGGATCATTTAGCGGTACTAAAGGCGATGCAGAGGTCGTAATATGCCCATTTTTTGAAAAGAAATCAATAAATTTTTCGCGAATTTCTGCTGAATTCATATTTTCTATTCCTTAAAATTGGAAAACTGAAAATAGCTTTTGATACCAAGTTTTGCTTTTTTCTAGCTTCATTTTTTCTAATACATTTATATAGTCTGGGCTTAGCCTGTTTGCATATAATTTTTCGTATTTTTCTTTGGCGCCGTTAACGGTCTTGATAAATCCTTTGGTTTCCCATCCTAAATTTTCATCACGAGAAACAACATAGCGGTCACCAGCAGAACCTCCGCCATTATAGGCTGCAAGCGCTGCATTAACATTGCCATCATAATTATTAATTAATTTTTTTATATAATATGAACCAAAACGAATACTAATACTTGGGGTGTATAAGTCGTCTACCTTATATGATGTTACTCCAAGATCATTTGCAATTGACCTCGCGGTTGCTGGCATAATTTGCATTAATCCTCTTGCACCAACCCGAGAAACTGCGTCTTTATTAAATCTGCTTTCAGTAAATATTATGGCGGCTACAAGACTTGGCTCAAGTGAGAATTCTTTTGCACTCTCCACTATTTGTTCTTCATAATTGATTGGATAAATCATTTCTCCAATTGCTTGTGGGAAATACAAATATAGAATTGTTGACAACACCAACAATCCGCCTATATAAAAACCTAAGGTTGCAACTTTTCTCCTTTTCATTATATTTATATTTTAAATCTATTGTGGGTTTTTGTAAAGCGATAAATTTTCGATGTGCAATTGATTGACAAAAACAAAACCGCATGATAGTATAAATTATTATTTGCACATGAAAAACCCAAATTTAAAAGGATGTGATTCCCGTGCTTCAAGCAGGACAATTAGTGGATAATCGGTATAAAGTGTTAAATGTGATTGGTAAGGGTGCAATGGGAGCGGTTTATCTTGTGGAAGACACTCTCATAAATGGCAAAAAATGGGCGCTAAAGGAATTGTTCGCAACGGGCGATCAAAAGGACATTGAGCGGTTCCAGCGAGAAGCCCAAATATTAGCTAATCTTGATCATTCTAATTTGCCTAAAGTGGATAATTATTTTGATGATCGTGGCAATTTTTATTTGGTGATGGATTATATTGAGGGAGAAAATTTGGGCCAGCTACTCACAAAAAACCCTTCCGGGCTTCCCGAAAAAGATGCCTGGAAATGGTTAAATACAATTCTTGAAATTTTAGAATTTCTACACTCACAAAACCCTATTATAATTTTCCGCGATATCAAACCAGATAATATGATTTTAGACCCATCGGGAAAGCTATATTTAGTTGATGCCGGCATTGCCGTTAGAAAACAACAGGGACAAGCCATCGTCAGTACCTCTGGTCAAACAGCCCAAACCAGTCCTCTGGCAACACCCGAGACTGCCGCCCCCGAACAAGACAAATATTGTGACGAAAAATCTGATATTTATAATCTTGGCGCAAGTATGTTTTGGCTTTTAACTGGCCAGGCTCCAAGGTGGAAAATTCCTGTTCAAGACATAAACCGGCTTAGACCAGACCTTTCTCCTGAACTTTGCGATATAATTTGCAAAATGACAAAATATCACCCAGAAGAGAGGCCCCAAAGCATTCAAGAAGTCCTCCGATTAATTCCGGGATCAAAGTTAAAAACACCTATTTCGGGACTATTGCCTACCGAAGCAAGTGATATTGAGACTTTTTATCAGCCCGATATAGGCAATAGCGATACTATATTTATAACATGTTTTAAACCAGATTATGACAGAATAATTGGCTATTTAAATTGCAACCTTAGCTTACAGGCTCTGCCAATTATTAATAAATGTATTAAACGCTTAGTTGGATGGAAAAAATTTTTCCACTTTCCAAGCCCATTAAAAAAAATATGTGATGTTTTTGAATTTCTTTTTTTGAGAAATATCTATTTTGTCTTCTCTGATGATGTTGTAATTGAAAAAACAAGAACCATCGAACACCTTAAAATACTTTATAATTGCAAAATTCGTTTGCTACATAGCATAGGCGACTTTGCACAGGTTGAAAACACTATTAAAGATTATATAAAAAATATTCCTGATGCTGACTTATTATTGTTGGCGGAATTTTATGAAACCCAAGACGAATGGACTAAAGCAAAATCATGCTATGAAAAGGTTATTAAAAAAGATCCAAAACGCCAAATTGCTTATTTGAAGGTTGGGGAGCTATCGGGCAAGATTAAAAAAATGAAACTAGCCCAAGCCCAACAAATGCAAACTCAAGCAGTATCTAAACAGCAAATTATAATTTAAGAAAGCAAAATTGGCAAAACCTGCGACAAAATATTGCTCAAGCACTTAAGCTGCACGTTACCAAACAATGGCATTTATACCATTTGATGAATTTTTTTACAAAACACCTTAACTATAATATATTAATTCTTTCTTTTTTGTTTGGTGTTTTAATGCCAGTATTTGTTTACTATTACAAATATGGATGGAATTTTGATTGCTTATCTGCACCAATAATTATTTCAATTGCAGGATCACTTACTATGTTAATGGGGCATACTCCGATAAGCTATAAATTACCGAAAGTCGTAATAGTAACATATTTTATTGTATTTACTTATTTTATCATGATACTGTATACATATCCCAGTCTTCCTTGCAGTACTCCACAAACTATAATCAGAGTCGGCGGAAATGGAAGTCTAAAATAATTATTATTACAAACGACGCTCATCTCAGCACCCAATCGACGAATCACCGATTAGTAAAAGGTGACCAAGCCTCACAACAAAGTGAGGTTTTTGTTTTTTCTTGAATTTAGAAAATACAAGTGGTATATTATGAGAGTAAGTTTTTAAACTTAAATAAATATTATGCAAAAAGAAAAATACAATTTAAAAAAAATTGAAAAAAAGTGGCAAAAAAAGTGGCAAGATGCCAAAATATTTGAGACAAAAGAAGATTCAAAAAAAGAAAAATTTTATTGCTTAGATATGTTTCCATACCCTTCTGGATCGGGTTTGCATGTTGGCCACCCCAAGGGCTACATTGCTACTGACATTGTAGCTAGATATAAAATGCTAAGCGGTTTTAATGTTCTTCATCCTATGGGTTTTGATTCTTTTGGCTTGCCAGCAGAAAATTTTGCTATTAAAAACAAAATTCATCCGCAAATTGCGGTAAATAAAAACATTGAAGTTTTTAAAAAACAATTAGAAAAATTTGGCTTTACATATGACTGGAATCGTCAGGTAATTACTTCTGATCCTAATTATTACAAATGGACTCAGTGGATTTTCTTGAAATTATTTGAAAAGGGCTTAGTTTACGAAAGTTTTGAACCAATAAACTGGTGTCCGAGTTGTAAAACAGGACTCGCGAACGAAGATTTAGAAAACGGAAAATGTGAAAGATGCGGCAGTGATATAGAAAAGAAACCAATGCGCCAGTGGGTTTTAAGAATGACTGATTATGCCGAAAAACTACTAGATGATTTAAAGCTTGTTGATTGGGAAAAATCAATTATTGACCAACAGATAAATTGGATAGGCAAATCGGAAGGCGCTGAAATTAAGTTTAAAGTTAAAAGTGGAAAATTAAAAGTTAATTATGAATTGAATATATTTACAACTCGTCCTGATACTTTATTCGGGGCAACATATATGGTGGTGGCGCCGGAACATGAAATTATCAAAAATCAAAAATCAAAAATCAAAAATCAAAATGAAATAGAAAAATATGTAAAAAAGGCAAAAAACAAATCGGATTTGGAAAGAGCCGAGCTTCAAAAACAAAAAACAGGAGTTGAAATTAAAGGAATCAAAGCAATTAACCCCGCGAATAATGAAGAAATCCCAATTTTTGTAGCCGACTATGTACTTCCTCATTATGGCACTGGCGCAATTATGGCAGTTCCTGCTCACGATGAGCGTGACTGGGAATTTGCTAAAAAGTATAATTTACCCGTAAAAGAAGTTATTAGATTTAGCTACGAAAGGCAAGAGGGACCAGATGCTGTTAAAAAAAATTTGCCTTTGGATGAAAGAGTAACATTAGTCTGCGTTATTAAGCACTGGAAGGACAATAAATATTTAGGAGTTCATTGGACGCTTAATGATTGGCACGGATTTGTTACCGGTGGAGTTGCAAATAATGAGGACTATCCAACCGCTGGTATTCGCGAGATCCAAGAAGAAACCGGTTATTCAAATATTGAGTTTATTAAAACGCTTGGGTTTCCCGTTGATGCAAAATTTTATCAATCGCAAAAAAATGTCAATCGATGGGCACATTACACGCCGCTGTTATTTAAGCTTAAAGATGGCAAAACTCATCCAATTGATGAAGCAGAAAAAAAATTGCATAAGTTACATTGGTTAACACCAGAAGAAATGGACAAGTTTTTAAATAGAGTGAGCATTAGATTAATTTGGCAAAGGGTGCTGGGAAATGATTGTTTTACCGGCGAAGGAATACTTATCAACTCTGGGAAATTTAATGGTATGACAAGCGAAAAAGCGAGAAACGAGATTACCAAATTTGTTAATGGCAAAAATACAACAAAATATAAAATGCGAGATTGGGTGTTTTCCAGACAGCGTTATTGGGGAGAACCATTCCCGCTTGTTTTTTGCAAAAACTGCGCGGAAAAATTAAAAAATAAAAACTTAAAACTAAAAGCTGAAAAATTTTCTAAAGGTGAGCTTCTTAATCCCGGTTGGATAACTACACCAGAAGATCAGTTGCCAATAAAACTTCCTGAAGTTAAAAGCTATGAACCAACCGGAACAGGAGAATCGCCCCTCGCCAATATTAATAAGTGGGTTAATACAACATGCCCAAAATGCGGTGGTCAAGCTAGGCGCGAAACTAATACTATGCCACAATGGGCTGGTTCCTCTTGGTATTATTTGAGATATTGCGATCCTAAAAACAATAAACGATTAGCCAATAGCGATAAGCTAAAATACTGGCTGGAGCCTAAGGGCGTTGACCTTTATGTTGGGGGCGCCGAGCATGCAACACGTCATTTACTTTACGCTCGTTTTTGGCATAAATTTTTATATGATCTTAATGTTGTATCAACCAAAGAACCTTTTTATCGCTTACAACATGTCGGATTAATTCGTGGGGAAGACGGGCGTAAAATGAGTAAACGTTGGGGCAATGTTATTAATCCGGATGATGTTATTAAAATTTACGGTGCGGATGCTTTGCGTTGCTACGAAATGTTTATGGGGCCATTTGTAGATTCAATTTCTTGGAGCACAGCGGGCGTAAAAGGGGTATATAGATTTTTAGAAAAAGTTTGGAAACTTAATGAAAAAGCTATCGATATGAAATCAGAAGTTGATACCAATAGTAATGTTGCTAATTTATTGAATAAAACTATCAAAAAAGTAGCCGACGATATTGAAAGCTTTAGGTTTAATACTGCAATTTCAACTCTGATGATTTTGGTGAATGAAATGAATAGTCAGCAACATATAAATTTACACGATTATAAAATTCTTTTACGGCTTCTTTCTCCTTTTGCTCCACATATCAGCGAGGAATTATGGGAAAAATCTGGCGAAACTAGCTCAATATTTACTACCTCGTGGCCTAAATTTCAAGATATAAGCGAAGAAAAAACAAAGATTGTAATCCAAATAAACGGAAAAGTTAGGGCAAATATTGAAGTAAATATCAGCGACAATCAAGACGAAGTATTTGAGATTGCAAAAAAACATGAAAATGTAAAAAAATATTTAAGTAATATGCCGGTTAAAAAAATTGTTTATATTCCAGGCAAAATCTTTTCTATTGTAATATAACTGTATAATATGAACTCAAATAAAATCATAATTGACATAAGCGATATCTGCGACAAGGAAATTGGGTCATCAAAATCCGTAAATATTAAATGCAATTTTGATTTAAATGATCCTGAAATACAAATAGCTAAACCAATTAAGGGCCTAATTAGTATTACAAATATTGGAAATTCTGTCTTGCTGGATGGCAAGCTAACAACATCTGCTAAGCTTAAATGTGATAGATGCTTGAAAAATTATTCTAAAAATGTTAATATTGAAATCGCTGGGGAATTTAGTAAAAATCAATCAGATGAAAATGTTATTAATTCTGATGGTACCGTTAATTTAACAAAAATAATTCTTGACGAATTGTTATTATCAATCCCCTTAAAATCATTGTGTAAAAAAAACTGTAAAATACTAAATTATAATTAAATTATAAGAGGTGTAAAATGGCAATGCCAAAAAAACGCATGACTTCCACGAGATCCGGTAACAGACGCAGTCATCATGCATTAAAACCTATAAAACTTGCTATGTGCCCCAAGTGCAAGCAGGCCGTGCTTCCGCATTGTGTATGTGAAAACTGTGGAACATATAAAAACGAGATTGTTAAATCAGCCAAATAAATATTTCTAAATTTTGATCTAAAATAAGCATTTTTATCAGGAAGCAAAAAAATGGCAAATAGACATTTATCAAGAATTATTTCGATGCAAGCTCTATATGAATGGGATTTTAGGCCTGGATCAGATCTTGATGAAATATTGGGTAGGAATATCAAAAATTTTGAAGAAGATTGTGATAAAGAATTTATTTTAGATATAATTAAGGGTGTCAGCGATCACGTTAATAAGATTGATGACATAATTTCCAAAGCCGCGCCCGAATGGCCAGTTGAACAAATTGCGTATATCGATAAAGCTATTCTTAGAATATCAATTTATGAATTAATGTTTAAAAAGGATGTACCGCCTAAGGTAGTAATTAATGAGGCAGTAGAGTTAGCAAAAGCCTATGGTTCCGAAAGTTCGTCTAAATTTGTTAATGGTGTGCTTGGAACATTATTTAGGGATGATCCGCGCTACGATGAAGAAATGAATAAAGCCCCCGAAGACCTAGCAGAAGAAATTGCCAGTGAAGGAACCACGGCAATTCCCGAAATAACCGAGGAGATATCGTTGCTTGATTTGGCCAAAGAAAAATCAGCCGATGAATTAGATAATTAATTGTATGCAAAAAAAAATATCTGACTTTGAATCAAAAAATAATTTAAATTTTAAAAATAAAACGCTTCTGCGCCAGGTTTTTGTGCATCGATCATATTTAAATGAGAATTTGGGATTTGATCTAGATAATAATGAGAGATTAGAATTTTTAGGTGACGCTGTGCTAGAACTTGTTGTAACCGAATACTTATATCTTAAATACGAAAACCCCGAGGGAGAATTAACAAATTGGAGAAGTGCCCTTGTCAAAGGAACTATGTTAGCTGAAATTGCAAATAAAATAGGCATAAATGATTTAATGTATCTTTCCCGCGGCGAAAGTAAATCCATCGGAAAAGCTAGACAATTGATTTTAGCAAATGCCTTTGAAGCATTAATCGGTGCAATATATCTTGATGGCGGCTATAAGCCTGCAAAAAAATTCATTGAAAATAATCTTATTATCTATCTTGATAAAATCTTAGAAAATAGACTTTATAAAGACTCCAAAAGCTTATTTCAGGAACTATCTCAGGAAAAAGCTGGGATTACACCTCAATATAAAGTAATTTCTGAAATCGGACCAGACCATGCAAAAAAATTTACAGTTGGCGTCTATTTAGGCGAAGTCATGGAAGGTAGCGGCGTTGGATCATCCAAACAAGAAGCTGAACAAATGGCCGCACAAGACGCACTAAAAAAATACGATGACAATTAATAAAAATAATCCCGCAATCGGGATTATTTTTATATACATAGACAAATTATTGAATGTCTATTTTTTAATAGTAAAATCTTCTTTGAGATTTTCAAGCAATTCCTTGGCTGCGTCTTTACCGCCAAGCCCAAATGCAAGTCCGCCAGCAATAGCAACCATTGCTACAAATCCGGTAAATAAAGCGTTTAAGAAATAAACCGCAACGCCGAGCTGAACAATAGCAGCAAGTATCACAAATACAATTATTGCATATCGCACGATTGAAGACAAAACTCCAGCCGTAGTTGATCCAAAACTAGTTGCAGCCGCTTTTACAACATGACCAACAAAATCAGATAACAATACTCCAACTAAAACCATAAAAGCAGCAACTAAAGCATTTGGAATATAATTTAATATTTGATACAAAACGTCTGAAACCTTATTTAATCCAAGAGTTTGAAGTGCTGGCAGTAAAAACACTATTATAACAATCCAGTAAACAAAACCTCCAAAAATCTGAGGAACATTTTGCGAAACTTTAATTTTTTCAAGTAGTTCAACCAGTTTAACTTGTTTGGCTAAAGTCTGAATCTTAATAACTTCAAAAAATTTAGTAACAATCCATTTTAGCGCCCATGCAACTAAAATTCCAAGCAGCAAAATTACAATTGCCCCAATAAGATCAGGAATAAAGGTGATAATTTGGGCCCATGAATCACCAATTGCCTGACTAATTGTCTGTCCGAAAGTGCTAGAATCCATGCTTCCTCCCAATTTTTACTAAATTAATAATTAGTAAAAAATTAATTTTAATTACTTATTATAACAATATGGTCGAATTTTATTATATAGGCTAAATGCTTTTTGCCCCAAATAATCTTTTGGATTGATACTTTCGGGGAATTTTGGATCATCAAGCAAAATCTTTGCGTAATAATATACTAATAATCTGGCATTGTATACATTTTTTTTGCCATATGCAATAAAATTCTTAGCTTTAAAAATAAAGTCTCGATATTTTTTATCAAGTCCTGGCCAATCCCATTGAAATTTTTGCGAAATTTTTAAACTTTCTTCGCTGTTAAGCTTTCCGGTATTAAAATACGTAACATAGTTTTTAATTTTCAAATCATGAATAATTTTGTCTAAATAACTACTATTATCCCGAGGACTTAGCCATAGTGAATTTTCAATTCTTCCGAAGCCTAGTTTTTCTATTTTTTGCCTTAGAGTGTCTCTTCTAAATCTCTCTCTTTCTGGAATATTAAATACTACAATTTGCCAAGAACCATTCCATGTTTTAGAATTAATTTTTTTGATTTCAGATAATGTTTGGGTAACTTCATTACTTCCAGCTTGGGTTATCTCAAAAAATATTTTTGATTGATTTTTTGAAGATTTGACCCAACCCCTGGTTTGGAGTCTTCCAAGTGATGATGAAATTATTTGGAAGGTCCGGTTAGGGATTGCGGCTCTAATGTCTTCAATAGATAACTGACCATTTTCGTCAAGTAGAATCATTAGTTCGTCAATAATTGACATGTTTACCCCTTACCCTCCTAAATATTGTACGTTCGTTTTTATAATAATTTAATGAGCACAAACAGTCAATAGCATGATCCAGCGACTAGTTCCAATTAAAACTATTGAATCCCCATTCAAGCAGTTTTCTAGATTCTTTTGCAGAGGATTCGGCTTGAGTTTCCGTGGTACTAAGCACAACACTTATAAGATCGTGATTATTCTGCCGCCCGTAAGATACCAAGCAATGCCCAGCAAGCGGTGTAAACCCAGTTTTAATTCCCAAGGCATATGGTAAAAAATATGGGCTATCACCTTTGACAAGCCTGTTTGAATTATCCAGACTGTGTTTATTGCGGCCGTCAACTGAATAAACCACGTCTTCGGGAGTTTTAACAATTTCTGTAAATTGTGGTAGTTTCATAGCATATGCAGATGCCTTTGCTAAATCAATTGCCGAGGATTTTCCATCGTCGTCAAGACCAGCAGGATCTTTAAAACTTGAGTCATTCATTTCTAATGTCTTTGCCTTCTCATTCATTTTTGTTACGAAGTTATCAACTCCAATTTTTTCTGCAAGGGCATAGGCTGCGTCGTTTCCAGATTGTATTAGAAGTGCCTTCAAAAGAGATTTGGTTGATATTTTTTCCTGTGGCTTTAAAAATACTTCAGAACCTATTTGCGTTGCGGCTTTTTGAGATATAGTTATTTCTTCACCAAGATCATAGTTTTCAATAATTACAATTGCTGATATAATTTTTGTCGTTGATGCAATAGGCACTTCCAAGTGAGCATTTTTTTGCCATAATGGGTAAAAGCTATTTGCATCAATTAACACTCCTGAGTTCATAGACACATATGGGTCTTTAATATTCTGTTTTTTTTGTGGAGGAAGTTTGAAATCTGGAAGTTCCGGAATGTTTTTTAAACCCGAGATATCGCTGCTTAAATTAGATGCTTCACGACCACTAAACAATATAAATGCTGAAATAATAAAAAAAGCCAATATAGTTATCTGCGCTTTTCTATTATTTTTCAATACATCAAAATAGGCCCTTAATTTTAATTTGTTATCCAAATTAATCATATTTTAGTTTCGTTTATAGTGTTTTTTAGGTTTTATGGCAAATTTTGTTGATACAATATTCGCTTCCTTTAATTGAGATATTGGTAATTCAGAAGGAGCTCCCATAAGAGGATCTCTGGCATCACCTGTTTTTGGAAATGCAATTACTTCGCGAATAGAATATTCATTTTGTAATATCATTACCAATCTATCAATTCCCGGCGCAAAACCGCCGTGTGGCGGGGCTCCGTATTGGAATGCCCGTAAAATATGTCCAAATCTATTCTCAATTTCCTCAGAAGATAAACCTAATATTTTAAATATTTTGTCTTGAATATCTCGATCATGAATCCTAATAGAACCGCTCGATATTTCATATCCGTTAATTACCAAGTCATAAGAGTAGGCTCTTACTTTTAACGGGTCTTTGTCTAATAATTGAAAATCTTCATTGTTCGGCATTGTAAAAGGATGGTGAGCTGTAGTTAAACGACCCGATGCATCCTTCTCGAACATGGGAAAATCAATAATCCAGCAGGCAGCAAGCTCGTTGGGATCATTTTTGTCTTTTCTTAAATCAGGCTTATCAGATTTATATTTTTCTTGTGCTTGTTTCCAAGTAATTCTAGGAAATGGTATTTTGGTAAAATGTTTTTCCGGATAAATTTCTTTGACCAACCCAATAATCATCTTTTCTGTTAGCTCCCAGATTTCTTCCTGAGTTGTAAAACTTAGCTCAAAATCAAGCTGTGTAAATTCGGGCTGACGATCTCCTCTAGGATCCTCATCACGAAAACATCTTGCAATTTGAAAATATCTTTCCATGCCCGCAACCATTAAAAGTTGTTTAAATTGCTGAGGTGATTGGGGCAGAACATAATATTTTCCAGCGTGCACTCGAGATGGAATTATATATTCTCTGGCTCCTTCTGGGGTTCCTTTTGTAATATATGGGGTTTCGATTTCAATAAAATCATTGCCCCTCATATATTCTCTGATATAGGCTATGACCTTTTCGCGTTTAATTATGTTATTTCTCATGCGTTCTGAACGTAAATCCAAATACCTATATTGCATCCTCAACTCTTCTTCGACATTTGAGGTATCTTTATCGATTTCAAAAGGTGGCGTAAGCGACGCATTTAAAATTACTATAGAGGTAACCTCTATTTCAACTGAGCCACTTGTGATAGTAGTATTTACCATTTTATCTGGGCGTTTATTAACTAGCCCTTTAATCTCAACCACAAATTCAGGACGAAGTAAGCTACCAGCGCATTTTGCATCTTCGTGATTTGGTAAAATTACCATTTGAGTTAAGCCGGTTCTATCTCTTAAATCAAAAAAAATGAGTTTACCATGGTCACGTCTAGCATGAACCCAGCCACTCATTGTTACGGTTTTTCCAATAAATTTAGTTACTTCGGACGACAATACCCTATTTTGCATAATATCTCCTTAGACACTTTTATTATATAGATATTATACCTTGGAAATAGAGCTATTGTCAAAAACAATACTCACCTGAGGTTTGCATCAAATTTTTGTTCGATATTTTCTATAATTTTAGATGTTTCGATATCAATTTCAATGTCTGTTAAGGCTTTTGTCATGTTTTGAAACCATAGGTGGAACGCAACGCTTTTTTTACTAACTCCAAGCTTGTCTGACTCAAACTCATCAAATAGTTCTACAAGTAATATTTTTTGAGATGATTTTAATATTTCAGATTCAATTAATTCTGATTTAACAGATTTATCTAATAAGAATGCTAGATCTCTTGATCCAGGTGGAAATTTTGAAATCGGAATGTATTTGATTGCTTGATGTTTTTTTGTAAGCTCAACGTTACCATTGAGTCTTTTTATTAGCTTTTCAATCGGTAACTCGAATAAATACACACTGGATTTTTTAATCTTAAATTTATTCAGTACTTCGCCTGAAATTTCAACTAAGTTAAATGTGTTTAAGGGTAGTTGTAATTCTTTTGATAATTTTTCAATAGTTAAATTCATTATTGCTTTTGCGTTTTTACCAGATGCGGCAACAGCCAAATTTGTGACTTCGCTTGTTTTTGTAAATATCTGCGCAATTTCAAAGCAAAGAACCGGATCAAAAGAAGGATTTTTGGAAATTGTTTTTAGTAATCCAGACATAAGACTATTTCTCATGTATTTATTTTCAGCTTGCAAAGGATTAGCAATTTCTAACAAATCATGATCATTAATACTTGCGACCTGCAAATCTTTTTCAGACAAAAATGGGTAATTATGTGTTTCACTAAAATTCAAGCTACCGAGCATATCTTTGATATACTCTTTTTTATAATAGTCTAGGTTTTTAACACTTTTTTCTCTTTTGATTTCAAATAATGGAATCTTTTCATATCCATAAATTCTAGCAATTTCTTCTGCTATATCTTGCCAACAATCAATGTCATGACGCCATAATTGTATTTCAACATCATTTTTTGTAATTTTGAATCCTAGAGATGCTAAGATGTATTTTATTTCGTTATACGAAAAAGAAAGTCCTAAAAAGCTATTAATTTTGTCAATATCAATTGTAATTTTATTGCGCTTGAGGGTTGTGCCAACATATTTTCTGGTGTCGATTTTTCCGCCAGCAATTTCTGTTATTAATTTAGTCGCTTTATTTAATGCAATTCCCAACATTTCACTGTCTATTCCTCTTTCATATCTGTAGCTGGCTTCTGTTGATAAACATAAATCTTTACATGTTCTACGAACGCATTTGCTTTCAAATTCTGCGCATTCTAGTATAATATCGGTCGTAGAATTATTAACTGATGAGTTAAGCCCTCCGATAACTCCTGCAATAGCAATTGGTTTATGACTATCAGCTATCACTAACATTTTTTCATCAAGTTTTCTTTCAATATTATCCAAACATATAATCTTTTCGCCGTTTTTTGCATTTCTAACTATTATTTGGGCTGGTTCGTGATTTAATTTGTGATTTGTGAATTTATTTAAATCAAAAGCGTGCAAGGGTTGACCAAGGTCGAATAAAATATAATTTGTAACATCAACTATATTATTAATTGGTTTTTGCCCTATCGAAATTAATTTATCTTTAAGCCATCCGGGTGATTCTTCAACTTTTACTCCGGTAATTACCTGAGCATAATATTGCGGGCATAATTCTTTTTCTAGTATGTTGATTTCGATTTTTTTGCTGTTTACTGGATTTATTTTATCTAATTTTATTAGTTTGAGATCTTTCTTTGTAATGGCGGAAACTTCGCGCGCCACACCAATATGACTTAAGCAATCCCCTCTATTTGGGGTTATTTCTAAATCAAAAATAACGTCACTTTTAATATAATCAGTTAATTTTTTTCCTGTCTGCCAAGAAGAGTCTAAAATTTTTATTCCCGAATGATCTTCGGATAATCCCAGCTCTTTTTCGCAACAAAGCATGCCATATGACTCAACGCCTCGTATTTGAGCTTTTTTAATTTCGAAATCTTTTAATTTTACTCCGATTTTAGCCAAAGGAACTTTTTGCCCAACTGCAATATTTGGCGCTCCGCAAACAATTTGCAAAACTTCCCTCCCATCATATACCATGGCTATTTGCAAACGATCAGCATCCGGGTGGAGTTTAATTTCTTTAATCTCCCCTACTACAATATTTTCATCTAAACTATAAATAATTTCCTCAACCGAGGTGCCTGACAAACTCAATTTATCCGCCAACTCCTGCGGATTTAAATCAATGTCAACATATTCTTTTAGCCAATTCAAGGATACTTTCATAAAGTAGTTAATTAGTTATTATTTTATCCGCGCTAATCTGTCCGCCTCGGCAAGCGACGCGAGACGGGTGTTAAAAGATCTGTGATCAAAATTGTTTTAAAAATCTTAAATCTCCACTGTGAAAATGGCGTATATCTTCTATGCCATATTTTAATATAACTAGTCGGTCTATTCCTAATCCAAAAGCAAAACCCGAATATTTTTCAGGGTCAATTTTCATATTTTTTAGAACTTTTGGATGGACCATGCCAGAACCAAGTATTTCAAACCATTTGCCATTAAGCATTACATCAACATCAATTCCCGGCTCGACGAACGAATAATGGTGCGGACGCAATCGATATTCAATGGTTTTGCCATAAAATTTATCTAAAAAGTACTTTAAAGTCCATATTAAATGGCCTATCTTTACATCTTTGTCTATATATAAACCTTCAAGCTGTGTAAATGTTGTTTCGTGCTTAGCATCAGTCGCCTCGTTTCTATAGACCTTACCTGGCACTACAACCTTAATTGGGGGGTTTTTGCCTTCAGCGTATCTAACCTGACAGTTTGAGGTATGGGTTCTTAAAACTCTACCATCTTTCAACCAAAATGTATCTTGAACATCTCTTGACGGATGATCGGCGGCAACATTTAATGCATCAAAATTATACCATTCGGTTTCAGCTTCAGGCCCTTCAAACACATCAAAACCAAGCTCTTGAAAAATATCAATAACTTCTCGAAGATATTGGGTTATTGGATGAAGTGACCCAGACATATGTTTAATAATATTAATTTCTGGCCTGCCATGAGCAAGCGCGGCGCGTCGAATGGCGGAGGCGAGAGGATTCGAACCTCTGTGGCGGCTTTTAGACCACCGACAGTTTAGCAAACTGTTCCCTTAAGCCACTCGGGCACGCCTCCGGATATTTGTATTATAAACTATTTATTTATATTTTTGGAGGGCCCGGTGAGGATTGAACTCACGACAAATTGCTTAAGAGGCAATTGCTCTACCACTGAGCTACGGGCCCTTCTCGTCACTTCGCTGTGCTCAATGTAAGCTTAAATAATCTTGCATCGAGTGATAACGAAATGGCGCGCCCGGAGGGATTTGAACCCCCGGCCTACTGGTCCGAAGCCAGTCGCTCTATCCACTGAGCTACGGGCGCTCAAAGCATAAATGGGGTGGTTGAGCGGACTCGAACCGCCAACCGCTAGGACCACAACCTAGTGCTCTAACCATTGAGCTACAACCACCATATGGCGTCCCCGAGGTGATTCGAACACCTGACCTGCTGCTTAGAAGGCAGCCGCTCTATCCAGCTGAGCTACGGGGACAAATTTAATAATATTAAAATACAAATCATTTTATTTTAAAATGAAATTGCCACAATTAGATTTTATATTTATATTTTAATTGACTTTAATCAAAAAATCAAGTATCATAAAACCAATAAAGCTACATAAAAATGTATCTTGTTTTAGTTTCGGGGTGTGGCTCAGTTGGCTAGAGCGCCGCGTTTGGGACGCGGAGGTCCCGAGTTCGAGTCTCGGCACCCCGACCAATAATTGTTTACAAAAATTGAAAATTAGATATAATTTATCATATGGAAAACAATAATTTAAAACTAATTTTACCTTTATTTATCCTTATTTTTATTGGCGCAGGACTAGTTGTTTTCTATAATAGAAATAAACAGTCTTCTACTTCTACAAAAAATTCAAATAATTCTTCCGAAGGAATAGTTTTGGGATCGTCGACTGACAATGCTAATTCTAATGGTGATACAGTAACATCTGCCGAGCAATATAATCAATTGATTCTAGGGCTAAGGACACCAATAAATAAAGGGTTTGAAGACCTTTCGTCAAAAGCAAAATATACAACACTGTTTCCACAAGAAGAAATTCAAAAAATAATTAGCGACACACAGAATAATATATCAAATGCAATAAACCAATTAACAAATTTAAATATCGATTCAAGATTTTCTACAGCAAATAGTAAGCATCTGCAATCGCTTAATTTATTGCTTGAAGCAATAAATTCTTACGAAAAAGCAAAAAAGGAAAGCGATAAGAAGGAGGCACAAAGATTAAGCGAATTATTTTCCTATGACATAGAACAAAGCAATAAAATAATTTCAGAAATTAAAATGCCAAATTAGTAATTAAATAATTTGGCCCCATCGTCTATCGGTTAGGATGTCAGCTTTTCAAGCTGAAGAGAGGGGTTCGACTCCCCTTGGGGCTGCCAAGTGATGAAAAAGATAAATGAATGTTATTGGTTAATTAACCATGGGGTTCCCCTCACAAGGAGGGTCCGCCAGGTGCGGAGACTTCCCTTGGGGCTGCCAAAAAATAAACTAAAAGCTAATAACTTAAAAGTGAAAACTAAAAATTATAGTTGTTCAGCTGTATGTTTCGAGTTATTATTTGCGCGGGTATCATATAGCGGTTATTATGCAAGTTTTCCAAACTTGAAATGCGGGTTCGACTCCCGCTACCCGCTCCAAATGAGCATATTTAATATAAATGAAATATAAAGTAATCGTTCTCGCCTTCTTGGCGCTATTTTTAAGTGGCTGCAATAAGCAAATTAAAGTTGTAAATAGTAATTCTGATTTTATAAGTAAACCAGAAATTATTAATATTAACGAACCATCTCCAAATAATTCTATGGAAGCTTCAAGTACAGTGGTTACTAGCGCACCAAACAAAACTATTCCTGAAAAATATTATATTTCAAACATTCCATTTTCGCCACAAGCTCCATTTGCAAACTGGGAAGAGCCTTATGCCGAAGCTTGTGAAGAAACCTCTGTGCTCATGGCTTGGCATTTTTTACAAAACGAGAAAGATATTTCACGTGAACAATTTGACTTGGAAATATTAAAAATGGTTAGCTGGCAAATAAATAATTGGGGGAAACATTCCGACTTGACAACTACCGAAACCGCAAAACTCGTAACTGATTACTTGAATACCAAAGCGATTGTTAGAAAAAACATTTCTCTTGATGATATAATTTTAGAATTATCAAAAAATCACCCAGTCATTGTTCCTGCTGCCGGCAAATTACTTAAAAATCCTAATTTCAAAAATCCAGGACCGGTTTATCATATGTTAGTTATTAGAGGTTATAATAATAACAAAAAAGAGTTTACCACCAATGACCCCGGAACAAGAAAAGGCGAAAATTATATATATACATATAATGTATTATATGATGCGATACATGATTGGAACGGGTCCGGTGATAATATCACCGGTGGCGAAAAAAACATGCTAATTTTGTCAATTTAAAATTTTTAATTTAATTGACATTAAATCAATTTTTTTTTATAATCATTTTAGTCTTATAAAGAATTAATTTAAAAATTTACATTGTAATTTATTAGGAGTCTATATGTACAATTTAATTATTTATGTAGCACTTGCGGCGCTGGCCGGTGGAGGTGCAGGTTTTTTTATACGTCAATCGGTTAGCAAAAAAAATTTGCAAAAACTGGAATTAGAGCAAAAAGAAGTATTGCTTCAAGCTAAAAATGAGGCATTAAAAATTAAGGAAGAAGCAAAAAAACATGAAGAAGAAAAAAGAAAATGGCTAGATTCTTTAGAGCGTGATATCAGAAGAAAAGAAGAAACAATTGATAAAAGAATTGAAGGCATTGAAGCAGAAAAACAAAAATTACAAGATAAGGACAAAGAAATTCATTTAATTAAGGACGAAATTACAAAAATTAGAGATGAACAGGGCGTTGAACTTGAAAAAATTTCAAAATTAAAAAAAGAGGAAGCAAAAGAATTATTATTAAAACAAGTTGAAAAAGATTACCGAGAAGATATAATTAATAAAATCAAGTCCGAAAAAGAACGCGCAAAGGAAGAAGCAGAAGTCATTGGTAAAAGAATTTTATCGACTGTAATTGAACGTGTTGCGTCAGATTATACATCAGAAACCACTGTTTCTTCGGTTACATTGCCGTCAGAAGAGATGAAGGGCCGAATTATCGGGAGAGAGGGAAGAAATATTCAAATCTTTGAAAAGGTAACCGGAGTAGATGTTCTAATCGATGATACCCCAGATACGGTTACAATTTCTTCATTTGATCCAGTAAGACGCCATGTAGCGAAATTGGCACTAGAAAAATTAATTAGTGATGGCCGAATCCAACCGGCTCGCATTGAAGAAGTTGTGGAAAAAGTTCAGGAACAAGTTAATACCGAGATGAAAGAAGCTGGGGATCAGGCTTGCTACGAGCTTGGAGTTACCGGGCTTCATCCTGACCTTGTAAAGATTCTCGGTAGATTAAAGTTTAGAACATCATATGGCCAAAATATACTACGCCATTCTATTGAAGTTGCCCAGGTCGCAGGCATGCTTGCCGAAGAACTTGGCGCCGATGCTAATATTTGTAAAAAAGCTGGGCTGCTCCATGATGTTGGAAAAGCTGTTGACCAGGATATCCCTGGAGCTCATCATCATATTTCAATGGATATTGCTAAAAAATATGGTCTTTCGGAAGTTCTAGTTAATGCAATTGGCGCGCATCATGAAGATATTGAACCAAAAACTGTTGAGGCAATCATTGTAAGAGCTGCTGATGCAATTTCTGGTGCAAGACCAGGAGCAAGGAGAGAATCATTAGAATCATATATTAAAAGGTTAAGCGAGCTAGAAAATATTGCAAATACTTTTCCGGGTGTTGAAAAATCATACGCTATTCAAGCTGGTAGAGAAGTTCGAATTATGGTAAAACCAACCGAAGTTGATGACTTAACTGCCTTAAAGCTTGCAAAAGAAATTGCAAAAAAAATTGAGAACGATCTGCAATATCCTGGTACTATTAAAGTAAATGTTATTCGCGAAACCCGCGCAACCCAATACGCCAAATAATTAAATTGGAGCATTTTTAAATTATCAGAGCAATTATTTCTTTTCTTTTATATCTGCAATTTTGTAGATCTTTACGCTTTTACTTTTTTCTTGAAACTATCGCTGGGCCTAAAAACTGGAGTATTTATTTCTGGAACCTGCATGGTTTGTTTGGTCTTTGGGTTAACGCTAACAAAGCCCTTTCGCTTTAATACTTCAAATGTCCCCCAATCGGCAAGTGTTACTTTATCACCAGCCCTTAAGGTGTCTTTAATAGTATTACAGAAAATCTCAATAAAATTTTTTGCATTAGCTGAGCTCATACTTGATTCTTTAGCCAAAACCTTAACCAATTCACTTTTATTCATTATTCCCTCCAACCAGGCTCCGATATTACCTTTGGAGCCAGATAAATGTTTTAAGATGTTTTTAGTTCACCTGTCTCGGTATCCAGTAAATAACCTTCAACCGAAAGATCGGGGTATTTTTGCAAAATCATTCGGCCAACCAATTTCAAATCTCCAAAGTATACTTCGCTATTGTCTTGACCCAATGATTTATAATATCCACAATCAGTATGATTCATTAGTACTATCTTTTCTGGGTGATAATTGTTAACCAAAACATCAAGCTGCTTAAATAATTTATCCATAAGATTTTCATTTAGATAAAATTTTATCGAACCAGTATTTCTTAGTGAGCTAAAAGTGTCTAATAGCCCTAATTTTGATTTAAAATCAGTTTGATTTAGCCAATATGTAATTCTAGCATCAGAGCAAGTTACAATGATATTTGCTTTTTTCCCAGTTGGTTCTTCCATTTATTCCTCCGTGACCTTGTTATATTTATTATGTAAAAAATTTTTTGATATTGGCCTTACTGGTCGGGGTGATCCGATTTGAACGGACGACCTCAGCGTCCCGAACGCTGCGCGCTACCAACTGCGCTACACCCCGGGCATTACATGGCGGGCAGGCCGAATGCTGCGCGCTACCAACGGAGTTTATCCGCCTTGGCGGATTATAACCCAAAAATTTGTTGATTGATACAAAACGTATCCCAACATATTTAAAATAATTGATTTTTGCTCTAAAATCAAGTAACATTAAATCAAATATTAAAAATCAAAATGAAAAATTAAAATTTTAATTTATTATTTTTGATATATAATTTTGATGTTTGATATTTGATTTTTACATTTATTTTGTCCTCGTAGCTCAAAGAATAGACCTGCCCGCTATTTGCCGATGTAGCTCAACGGATAGAGCAATCCCGTCCTAAGGGAAAGATTGGAGGTTCGATTCCTCTCATCGGCGCCAGCTTTGGCAGGCGGGGCAGTTCCGTCCTAAGGAAAAGGTTAGCCGTTCGAATCAGCTCGAGGGCGCCAGTGGGCATGTGGTGGAATTGGTAGACACGCACGGTTCAGGGCTGTGTGATAGCAATATCGTGAGAGTTCAAATCTCTCCTTGCCCACCATCAACCGACGCCAAGGGCTATGGGTGATGCAACCCATAGCATTATTGTATCGAAGTAGCGAAGAGTTGCAAATAAAAAAACGAAGAAGTTCCAGACCGATATGTTCCATCAAATATAATAAATCGGAGTGATGAACTTCATGAAATATTGTAATTAAGTCATATTATATGATTTTTTATCATAATATAGCTAAGTAGGTAAAACTTTTCAATTTATCAATATAATAATCAGGACGATCGTCTTGATTATTAGGTTTTATTATGCTATCTTACTATATATAATATTCGCGGCTTTACATTTGAAAACTCTTTTATAAGGATGTGATCATATGGTTTGCAACGATCCAAGTGTCAAAGATTTGCCGAAACTAATAATTCCAATTACTAAATTCCTTTTCACAAAAGCTGTAACCGTATCAGCTTATGCTATCATTTATCCTTTCACTTTTATTTTTGCAGTCTTAGGTTCGTTTGAGTATCTTGAATATTCGTTAAAAGTTGTTGGTAAAATATGGGATAGTAAAAAACGAGTATATATAATTAAATTTTCTTATCCGGGAAACAATTTAATAATTCCAGCAAGAAACAGAACTCTGGCCGACAGGATTAGAGCTGGAGATGAAATAACTTTTAAATTCAACCTAAAGTTTACCTGGCCAATTCCAAAAGACAGTGATTTTTTGGAAATTACATCTTAAAATACCCTTTGCGAACCATGCCTCGTTATTAATTTAATACCGAGGTTTTTAAATTAGATAATGGTTCTGTCAACTAATGTGGAACAAGGACAGTTTGTAAATAAGTTATTGGGTTTTTAAATAAATCAGGAAAGTTTCTTCTAGCTTCCCATTCAATTAATAATTCATCTATGTTTTTGGTTC
>Ga0172368_10000456_pt1 | contig 58713 bp, 60 predicted proteins | sample Lak11m_FD_114540 | JGI IMG/M metagenome (GOLD analysis project Ga0172368, IMG submission 114540) | Freshwater microbial communities from Kabuno Bay, South-Kivu, Congo - kab_022012_11m | ecosystem: Environmental > Aquatic > Freshwater > Lake | place: Democratic Republic of the Congo: South-Kivu... | reverse complement strand
TGAGCTTGAAGATAAATAATCCCTTTACGTCTGTTTTCCCATCTAGAAGCTTCTTACCAGTGGAATCAAATACCTCCACCTGGCTGTTCTGAGCCTTTACGTTACCGCTAAAGTACCCCTCGACTATGACCTGGCCACCTTCCACATACGCGAATACGTTGACCTTATGCGCTTCAGCATCCGTCACAATAACAGCAGTCAACAACCATGCCAGGGTCAGAATTGCCGACGTGACGCAGATTATCCGAGCGGCAGACAATGCTAGTACTCTCACTTTTTTTATTCTCCTTTCTCAGACGTGACGGCCGCCATGCACTGATTTATGCGGGAACATAACGGCTGTTTGCACTCGCCTGAACTTAACGCGTAAGCATCTCTGGCCGCGTTTTTTTGATAAACTCCATCACAAATATCGTTATAAAACCTTCAATAATCATAATGGGAAGGTGTGCCATAATAATAAGTTTTGCCGCTGCGTTTATAGGCTCACCCAAAGCAAGCATGAGCGATGCAGCCACTAAAAGACCCGCTAGAAGGATCGCGCCGGCGCCGGCGGCAAACTCAGCGATACTACGAACTAATGGAGACGAACTCCCTACAAAATGTCGGCATATAACACCCAAGAAAACAGCGGGGAACGCCATGTTGAATGTGTTAATACCTAGAGTTGTTAGGCCGCCAAATTCAAACAGAACAGCCTGTAATACAAGCCCTACGAAAATAGCTGGGAAGGCGAGCCAGCCCAGGAGAATTCCACACAAACCGTTCAGCACGAGGTGCGCGGCTGATGGTCCCACCGGAACATGTATCAATGAAGCCACAAAGAACACCGATGACAGGACTGCAACTTCAGGCAACTTTTCATAATCCATTTTCTTCAATCCAACTGCCAGACCTGCTACTGTCAAAACTGCTCCCGCTCCAAGGACCTGCGCCGACAAAACGCCTTCTGAAATATGCATGACTCACCGTCCGTTCATCGGCATGAGATGGATCAGAAACGTCTAAAGCAAATAGGAATTTCAGCTACTACCACCATCCGCTGATGCTGGAAGGCAGGGTTACTTAATTGTTACATTATGTCTAAACGTGCCATGAGTCAAGCGCTCATAATTGTTATGACGTTTAATTCAGACAACACTAGGCAAATTCCTGCTAACCACCCTCCTGCTGAGATGTGTGTCCTTTGGGAGATTGTCTGGGAGCCAAAAGGTCGCGATGGAAGACAAACAATTCTTTTGTGTAACCTAGATTAATCACCTCTAATTTGAAAAATTTACGGAGGATCAATAGGTATCTTAGAGCATGATTTGAAGCATGTTCGCAAAGATTTAGAACATCTCCATCAAGATGTGGAGCATGTTGAAATGGATGTGGCACTTTGCGAGGCTAAATGGGGCTATGCTGGCTTCGGGTATGGTTTTTTTATGAATGCTAAGGGAAATTGCTTGACACCTTGGTAGCATGAATATAGATTATGTACTACTCCGAGACCATCTGTAATTGCTGTGACGTGACGATTAGGAGGTCTTCATGAAAAGAAGCGCTCTCATCCCGACGGTGGGTTGCACCGTGATCCTGTTGGGATGCATGCTGGGATCAGCTTATGCTTGGGAATTCGGACTAACAGGTTCTTTCAATTGGTCGTACGAATGGTACGACCAATTGGGGCAAAAAGGATTTCTCGGTCGATACAACGTGGATAATGGAGCTGCAACTAGAGCTCAAAACCTCAACTTCTGGAACGGTGGTCAGTTTGATACCAACATCGTTACTGGTTCCAGTTCCGGGTGGTCTTATTTCAACGTAGAGTTCGAGCCCGAGATAAAGATCAATTCCGCCGTACGAATAAGAGGCATGTATCGACTGGGCTCATGGCACGATCCCGCCAACTCGGACTATCATACCCAGGACGCACCTGGCACTGGCAACGCATTCAGTGAAGGCCAGTGGACTCAATTCTGGCTCACCGCAAATACCCCCTGGGGTGTATTCGGGGTTGGCAAGCGACCTTGGAAATTCGGAGCAGCACTTCAATACGACGGTGCAGACGCTGCCACTACAGAGTCAGTTGTCCTCGTCGTCCCATACGGACCAATATATTTCGGCTTAGGATTTTATCCGTACAGATTTGCAGGTACTTCTAGTATACTCATGGAGCATCTCATAAGAAATAGGGTAGCCGCAGAAGCTGCTTACGGAGACCCCTATGATCTGCCTCATTATTACGCAACTGCCGATGATATCACGACTCCAGGTCAATATTTCAGTCGCGCTGACCGCAGCGGCTCGTTTTCCAAGGATTTTCTATTCTTTATAAGCTATTCAAGCGGTCCATTACAATTAGGCGCCCTGGCGTCCTTTGGCGCCTATCGCATCGGCCCAGAGGCTCTATTACTACTATTACTAGCCGACAACAACGCTTCCCCGCTCATACGTTTAGATACACAGCTTACCCACGGCACTATTTTTCTCAAATACAATAATGGTCGCGTGTTCATGAATTCCGAGGCCGCATGGCTCTATTGGATAGACCGTTATCAACCGAGAGACGGTTTTCCAGGTCAGCGTGTATTAACAGACAGTGAGAATGTGTATCTTCCATACACACGCTACATCGAACAATGGCGGGCTATGGTCGAGGCAGGTGCCTTTGCAGGTCCTGCCAAGGTTAGCTTTATTACCGCATGGAGTCCAGGTCCTGATAGACGCGGAGGTAGATACATCGATCGCCAGCCCGCAGCCTTTGTATGGCATCCCACTTACGATACACATCTTGGGAATTTCAGCGTTTTTCGAACATATAGCTATCTATTTTCGTACAATTACGGTGCCGGGTTGAATGCTTACAACTTATCTGGCGATGGATATATTAGAGACGCTTTTGTGTTGGCTGCTCGGGGTGATTACGCGATAGCGTCCAATTTCAACGTATTTACTACTATGTTCTGGGCCCAACGCACATCTCACGGGTATCCGTGGGGAGCCCTCAGACCGAATTGGGGGGATGCCGTGGACGGGAATGTAGATTTCTCCCTTGCGAGCCCCGGTCCTTTAAACATACCTATTAACAACATCCGAGTACCCAACATTCCGGACCGAGAACTGGGCTATGAAATCGACATAGGCTTTGATTGGCAGTTATTAGAGGGTTGGCAGGTCGGTATGGTGCTTGGATATTGGGTACCGGGAAATTGGTTCAAGTATGCCTGCATTGACCGGTCTGTTACAAACTGGAATAACGACGCAGTTAGGAACGGTGCCAACCCCAATAGAACTATCGATCCCATCATTGGCGGTGAATTTTCTATGACATTCCAATTTTAACCACAGTAGCGTTGTATTGCCTCATGGATCGGAGGTAGGAACTAGAGATGAAAAAGCTTATCACGCTATTAATATTTATGACGCTGGGGATAGGACTGTGTCTTGCACTATCAGCCGGAGGGACTGTTTATGCCTCTGTTGAACCCGGCCTTCTTCAGGGTCAGGGTCTTGACAATACAACACTGGATAGCCGGCAAAAACCTGAAGCGCAGTTTATCCTATTGGCGAAAGTTAGTGGGGATGACGACAAAAACAATTTAAGGAAAGCGGAAGAATCGGACAAGCCCGATCTTAGATACGTTGATTGGTCAAAGCCTTCGTCCGTTGGAAAAAAGAATGGTGACAGTAGCGAGGATGAAAACGGTGAAGACGAAAACGACGAGAGCGAGAGTGAGAAAAAAGAAGACGAAGAGCCTGAAGAAGAAGGGTTCGACCGATTATGGGATGTAGTTCTTTACGGATGATGGCAAGCGGTAAGGTTGTAAAGCAAGAAAACAATAAGAGAAAACATAAGGAGCACCAACCATGCAGAGACATTACTGCTTTGGATATTTCGGCTTAATGATTATCTTAGCTATATTAACCACCCAGCTTTCTTGGGCCCATTTCGGGATGATAATCGCTTCCAGTGATGTGGTGGGCAAGGAAGACAAGAAAGAGATCGGACTCTGGCTACAGTTTACGCATCCTTTCGAGGGTGGACCACAGATGCAGCTTGATAAGCCGCAAAAATTTGGAGTTGTTACAGGTGACGTGGTGCGGAATCTCCTCGACACCTTGAAAGAAAAAAAGGTGGATGGGAAATCAACCTGGGAGGCCACTTACAAGATTACAAGACCGGGCGACTATATCTTCTTTATGGTTCCTCAACCTTATTGGGAACCGGCGGAGGACAAGTTCATAATCCATTCAACAAAGCTTATTGTAGATGCATTGGGTGCTGAGGAAGGCTGGGACAAGCCCATTGGCAAAGAGGTAGGCCTGCCAGCTGAAATCATCCCCTTGACAAGGCCTTACAGCCTCTATGCGGGGAATATATTCACCGGTCAAGTGCAGAAAAACGGAAAGCCGGCCGCGAACGTGGAAGTTGAAGTAGAATTTTGGGGTAAGGGCAATACCAAAGCCCCGACAGATTCCCATGTAGCTCAGGTGGTAAAGACAAATGACAGCGGATACTTTTCTTTTGTGATGCCAAAGCCCGGCTGGTGGGGGTTTTCAGCTATATTGGAAGGCGACAAACCCATTCGCCACGAGGGTAAAGACAAGAATGTTGAACTTGGGGCTGTACTTTGGGTACATGCATATCCGATGGAGTAAGATTGGATGCATTAAGACGTAATCCTCTCGTCTCGTTTCACGGGGGGAGAAAAGCCCCATTATTGATAGTAAAATAGCCAGTAACAATGCCGCAGGGCGTGACCCGGCGGCGTTGATGGTCTTGTTGGAGCCACCCGCTAGTGGGCCAATCGTGAAGCTCGATCAAACGTCCCAATTGATGACTACCTTCGAAAATGGTTATAATTGGAGAAACCAGTTAAGAGGCGATTGGAGATACTGAAGATGAAGATCATGGCAATATTGGGCAGCCCTAGGCCAAAGAGCAACAGCAGCGGTTTAGCGTATAAAATGCTGGAGCGAGTGCAGGAACTGGGAGCAGAAACCCAAGTTTTTATTCTGTCAAAACTCAAATATAAGGGATGCCAGGGCTGTGAGACATGTAAGACCAAGCTGAATCACTGCGTTCTCAGGGACGACCTAAGCCAGGTATTGTCGAACATGCACGGCGTTGACGTCGTGATCATGGCAACACCTATCTATTTTGGCGAAGTCTCTGGCCAGTTCAAATCTTTTTTTGACCGAACGTATTCATTCTTAAATCCGGACTTTACTTCTCGATTGACAGGGGGAAAGACGTCGGTGTTCATAACTGCGCAAGGCCAGTCGGACTTGAGTTTCTATACAGATGTATACCCTAGATACGAGGTTTGGCTCAAAAGATACGGATTCACAACTAATTACGTCTTGCGAATGAATGGCCCGAGGTCTCCAGACTCTCTTTCGCAGCGGCCAGACCTCATAACTGAAGCCGAGAGCTTGGCTATCAAGTTGATGAAGAAGTGATAATATCGAATAGAATCAACAAACTGAACGTAGAGGGAACTGTAGTGATATCCTTCGAAGGTCTGGTCACGCGCTAGGGAGATGTGAGTTACTAGAGCACAGTGGCATTTACAGGCAGCCGAGACCATGTTACAGACATATCCAAGGAAGCGCCATGGGCGCAGAAATTTAGGCTACAGGACAGCGATGTCAGACAACACCACCCAAAGACGTTATTTCGTTTATTATCAAGGTCAAATGTCACTGGCGGTGTGGTCTGCGCTGCATGATATACTGTAGGATATAGACAGTACCAAAAAATAGCACAGCCCACCGCCAGGCAGCGGAGGGCTTTTTGTTTTTGGAGACTCTGCATCAAGTGAAGCCGCTAAAAAACTATAGCAAGATAATTGGATCATGGCGATGAGATTTTTTGGCGCATTTGAACCGCCCGGGGACAAATCTATCTCACATAGGATAGCACTGATATCACTCTTGGCCCGGGGCCGGTGTGTTGTCTCTCATTATTCGTCTGCACTGGACTGCAACACGACCTTGCAAACGGTTCGTCTGCTGGGAGGTGCTGTGCCAGTATGTCGGATGGAGTAGTGACCCTTGAAGGGACTGGGGCAGCGCTTAGGGATTCAATGGTAGTTGACTGTGAAAATTCCGGCACCACCATTAGGCTGCTTATGGGGATACTGGCAGCGGTTAAAGGACGATTCACTTTAGTCGGACTTAGAAACCCACGTGCTCTGCACGTGGTCGTTTAGTCATTTAGCAGCGCTAAAGAGATTTGGGAAGTCAACGATATTTGTTCCCCAAATGACCATTCAAGATAGTCCTTGCAATACCACGCGTTTCCTCCTCATTGGAAAGCAGCAAAACGTCGCTACCGGGTGCGACAAAACTTCTCTGATATTTGCCGCTAAGCACACGCCCGGAGCCCTCCACCGATGCCTCGGGCATTTCGCACAGAGGGGTTTGAATCTTACAAAGATTGAATCTAGACCTAAGAAGAATGACAATTGGGAATACTATTTTTTTGTTGACGTACAGGGCCATAGAAACATCCCTGAGATGATACAGGCTATAGAAGACTTGCGGTCTGATGCTACTTTTCTAAAAGTACTAGGTTCGTACCCCATGCATAGACAAAGACTAGAAACTGCACCACCAGATAGAGAGGGGCTAAATCTTATATGACAGAGCGCCCTGATTTTTGTAGAAGCAAACTCTGCATTATAGGAGGCAGGGGTAGGATGGGTCGTTGGTTCGAAAAACTATTTCGCCAGGCTGGCATCAGTACTATTCTCACTGACTTGTGCCAGGCTCCACCATGCCAAGAGCTTGTGGCCTCATGCGACGTAGTAATGTTAGCGGTACCAGCTCCAGCAGTTGAAGAAGTCATGAAGGCGATCGGAGCTTTTATCAGACCGGATGCGCTGGTCATGGACATTTCATCAGTCAAGAAAAGACCGATAGATTTTATGCTCAAGTATTCTCAATCTGAAGTTATTGGCGCGCACCCTTTATTCGGGCCCACTGCTAATTCGCTTGCTGGCCAATTATTTTTTCTGTGCCCAGCCAGAACTGAAAAATGGGTGTATGCCCTAAAGAAATTTCTAGAAGGCTATGGCTCGGAGGTGGTAGAAATCGATCCTGATCAGCATAACAGACTAATGGCCTGCTTTCAGACGTTGAGGCACATCATGCTAGCAGCGCTAGGCCGTACGGTGGTTAGGATGGGATACCACTCAGGTTCCCAGACTAGCTTAGCCGGAGTTTGGTTTAACCAACTTCTCGCCATCTTGCACACCCAATCGCAACAACCTGGGGATCTCTATGCAGACATCGCCATTGAAAATCCTCATTCGTGTGAGACACGTAAGGTCTTTCAGGAAAGCCTTAGGTCTCTTGTTGATTCTATCGCGAATCGAGATCGAGATTCATTGATAGAAGCTATGGAAGAAGCCAATAATTGTTTTTTGCCGAACTAATTGGAGCATTAACCTCTGGAAATGCATGTCGGCAAAGGCTATAGTGCCGGCCATGGGTCGAAAAAAGAACAAGAATAAGAAAACACCGAATAATAAGAACATCTCAGTTGCGGAGATGAAGGAAAAACCTGCGCTGTCGCCGGAGAAGAAAGGAAACGTCCGGATCATTTTTCGTGACGCGGGAATTGGAATCCTATTTTGTATTGCTTTCTTTGCCTTGGTGGAACTCTCGTTGAGGGCTGTTGGACTGTTTACTCCGGAAGCGGGAGAAGATCCTTATGTGGGATTCTCTGGCATTATGCCGCTGTTTGAAGTCAAGGAAGGAGTGGCAGCGGTTGCCAAACCTAAACTTAGATACTTCAATGAATCGTCATTCTGTGTAGTTAAACCGCCAAACACGATGAGGATCTTCTGCTTTGGCGGCTCAACGACGTACGGTCATCCATTTGACCAGAGCACGAGTTTTTCCCGGTGGCTTCAAGAGCTGCTCTCCGCCTCTTATACGGACAAGAAGTTTGAAGTCATTAACGTGGGGGGCATCTCATACGCTTCGTACCGTATTGTGCCGCTCATCAAAGAAACCCTTCAATATCAACCTGACCTTATGATCATTTTAACAGGGCACAACGAATTTCTTGAGCGGCGTACCTATTCGAAGATCATCGACCAAGGTTCGAAAACCTTGCGAATCAAGGTTATGCTGGAATATATGCGTGTTTACCGTGCCTTGGAGGCATTTCTCAGAACCGTCCTGCCCGCGGGCATACCTTCTACAAAAAAGGACGTATCGGCAGATGCTAAAGACGACAAGACGCTTCTTTCGCCAGAGGTGTCTGCTTTGTTGGACAGAAGCGCTGGTCTGGAACTTTACCATAGGGATGAAGAATTCTCGGACAGGGTGGTAAAACACTTCGCGTACAACCTACAAACCATGATTCAATTATGCAAAGACCACAGCGTTCCAGTCATCCTGATAGATCCGCCGTGTAATCTAAAAGACTTCTCTCCATTCAGATCAGAGCACGATCACAATATGACCCTTGCTGATCAGAGGGCGTACGAAGCGCGCCTAGGGCAGGCGAGGGGAAAAATAGCGAAAGGCGAATTAGAAGCCGCGTCCGTTGAACTTCAGGAATTACTCAGCGAGGACCCGCTCTTTGCCGAGGCCTACTTTCTTATGGGTAGGACAAGGCTAGGTTTGCTACAATACGACCAAGCCGAGGCCAATTTCGTAAAGGCCAGGGACTTGGACGTGTGTCCATTGCGGGTCATCTCGCCGATTAATAATTATATCAGGGAAATAGCATCACAAAATAGCGTAACACTGATTCCTTTCGTAGATATCGTACGCACGAGGGTAAAGGCACTAGGCGATCCATCCGGCATACCTGGGAACGAGAGCTTGCTGGATCACGTTCACCCTACCATACAGCTCCATCAGCTCCTTGCAGAACAGCTAGTGGAAGCCATGGAAAAAACGGGACTCATAGGTAAAGGAAGAATTTTATCTCCCTCGGAGAAAGAAGCCCTTTATGCCAACGCAATGGCCGGCATGGATTCCCAATACATGGCGTTGAGGGACCTGAATCTGGCAAAAACGCTGCGCTGGGCTGGCAAGAAACAGGAAGCCAAAGAAGCCCTTAAGAGGGTCGCCTCTCTAATGGCTGATAATCCGGAAGTACACAAAATGTTGGGTAGTTTCGCCCTGGAGGACGGGGACTTCGATGCAGCCATTGCGTCATATAAGAAAGCTGTGACGCTTGCCGAAAACGATCCAGACATGAAGTTCGCTCTTGGTGTTGCGTACTACAACAGCGGGAAGGTCCAGCAGGCTCGAGAAACTTACCAAGAAATTATTGGTTCTGGGGCCGATCTGCCTGAAGTCTATGCCAACTTAGGTACGATCTACCTTCAACAGGGTTTGCTGGACGAGGCTTGGCGCACTCTCCATGAGGGTATTAATAGATGCAAAGATCACACAACATTATATGGTCCTTACGCGCTGGTGCAGGCGGTCATGGGGCGCCCCCTAGATGCGATCCCATGGATGCATAAGGCAGTGGAGGCGGAGCCGGGCAATCCCAAGAATTTGTACAACCTCGCTGGGATGTATGCACTGGCCGGTTCACCGGAGCTGGCAATCCAAAATCTGAACCGCGCTGTGGATAAGGGTTACGTGAACTATCAAAATTTGGCATCTGACCCTATTTTTGAATCCATCACGAAGCATCCGGGTTTCTCCAAGGTCTTGGAACGAATCCGCCCCTGAAAAATTATTTGAAGAGAAGTACCAAGGTATGATAGTATTTACAATTGTGATTTTGCTATACTTGATAGAATTCCAATCTAGAAGCGCATAAAGATCAGTAGGCTTTTTAATATTAGTGGAGGTTCAATACATGTTCGAGATCCTTGAAAAGGAGCGAATAGGTCCTGGAGTGAACCGGGCCGTAATATCTGCTCCAGCCATAGCTCAAGCCCATCGACCCGGGCAGTTCATAATACTAAGAACCCATGAAAATGGTGAGAGAATCCCCTTGACGGTAGCCGACAAGGATGCGGAAAAAGGCACAATAACAATTGTGTGGCAGGAGGTCGGCGTCACTACATACTACTTGGGGACCTTGTGCGTGGGCGAACGGCTCCAAGACCTTTGTGGGCCCTTGGGGAAGCCCACCCACCTCGAAAAATTCGGCACAGTGGTCGGTGTAGGAGGCGGTATCGGCGTTGCCCCGCTCTACCCCATCACCAAGGGTATGTACGACGCTGGAAATCATGTGATCTCCATTATAGGGGCTCGCACGAAGGGCCTGCTCATCATGACGGAAGACATAAAGAAAGTCAGCCATGAGACGCTCATAGCCACTGATGACGGCTCATTCGGCATCCATGGATTCGTCACGCAGGTGCTTCAGAGCCTCATAGACAAAGGCACTAAGATTGACCTTGTAGTGGCTATTGGGCCTGTGCCGATGATGAAGGCGACGGTGAACGTAAGCAAAAAGGCGAATCTTCCCACCGTGGTGAGCCTAAATCCCATCATGGTTGATGGAACAGGGATGTGCGGCGCCTGCCGTGTAGAAGTGGGTGGAAAAACAATGTTTGGCTGTGTTGACGGACCTGAATTTGACGGGTTCCAAGTGGATTTTGATTTGTTGACGAAAAGGCTCGCCATGTACAAGGGGCCTGAATTAATAGCACTGAACAAGTTCAGAGAATCGCCTCGTGGTTGTCAGTGCACGTTTCCCGGGGGTGCGTGATGACAGATCAGGTGAAGGCTGAACCCAAAAAGCCAAAAATACCTAGGCAGAAAATGCCTGAACAGGATCCGATAGAGCGTGCTCACAATTTTTATGAGGTCGCTTTGGGCTATGACAATGACCTAGCGCTACTGGAAGCCAGCAGGTGTCTTAAATGCAAGAAGCCCTATTGCAAGACAGGCTGCCCGGTGGAAGTGGACATTCCCGATTTTATAGCCATGGTGAAGGCTGGAGATGTCCTTGGCGCGTCGTGGAAATTAAAGGAGAAAAATAGTCTCCCGCGTATTGCCGGAAGGGTCTGCCCACAAGAAACCCAATGTGAATCAAAGTGCGTCTTAGGTAAAAAGGGCAAAGGCGAACCGTGCGCCATAGGACGTTTAGAGCGATATGTAGCTGATTGGGCTGCTATTCACGGTGGAGGGAAACTGCCGGAAATCCCGAAGCCCACAGGTTTAAAAGTGGCCGTAGTGGGGTCAGGGCCGGCTGGATTGACCCTTGCCGGAGCCTTAATAAAGAGAGGCGTAGCCGTAAACGTATTCGAAGCACTGCACGAGCTAGGCGGAGTGCTCGTATATGGCATCCCAGAATTTCGGCTCCCCAAAGAAATCGTACGCCAAGAAGTAAATGAACTAAGACTTTTGGGCGTCGAATTCAAGACTAATTGGGTTGTCGGAAGGATTGAGACGGTTGATGATTTGCTAGAAAAAAGAAAGTTCGATGCAGTATTTATAGGTACGGGAGCAGGCGCGCCCCTATTCCTGAAAATACCAGGAGAGAATCTCAATGGAGTCTATTCGGCCAATGAATTCTTAACTCGCGCCAATTTGATGAAAGCCTATCTCTTTCCGGAGACGGACACGCCTACAGCGAAAGGGAAGAAGGTGATCGTGTTCGGAGGCGGCAACGTGGCCATGGACTCGGCCAGGACTGCCCTCAGGCTTGGAGCCGAGGAGGCGACCATCGTTTACCGCCGCACAATGGAAGAGTTACCGGCGCGTGCTGAAGAAGTTCACCATGCCGTGGAAGAAGGGGTCAAGTTCAAATTGCTCATAGCGCCTGTGGAAATACTAGGCAACGAAGGCGGATGGGCAGTTGGAGTGAAATGCCAGCAAATGACCCTAGGCGAGCCGGACGCTTCAGGACGAAGGCGACCTGTCCCAGTGGAAGGTGCCTATTTCGATCTTGAGTGCGATACCGCTATAGTAGCCATAGGCAATGCCGCAAATCCGTTGGTACCAACCACTACAAGAAACCTTGAGACTAACAAGTGGGGCAATATAGTCGCTGACATAGAGACGGGTAAGACATCGCGAGAGCGGATATGGGCGGGAGGCGACATCGTTACCGGAGCAGCCACCGTGATCCTGGCCATGGGAGCGGGGCGCAAGGCGGCTCTGTCAATGTTGAAAACGTTCGGAATTAGTTAGTTCACGGGCATATTCAGCCTCCTGAACCTAGCTCAGGAGGCTGAATATGTGTTGGTTGTTGAATAAGGGTAAACAGAAGTGCATCGGCGATAAGGGCACACTCTCGTCCCGCAACACTCCATGGACATCTTTTATCTTCTTAAATCAGCCTTTGCGGGTTTTGCGCTTTGCCTAGGCCCTCTAATGCTTACATTCTTTGTGCTTGGACAGGTCTTGGGACTTTCCAAGAGGTACTTCATTAGAGCGTTCCTATTGGGGGCAATATGCTCCTTTCTCCTTATCGATGGATTCCTCTACTACAAGATCGTAATGAGCCGCGTCGAAAATCCAAACATTTTCCTTGTGGGAAACGTAGCTGGTTGGCTCAGCGGCATCTTCTTCGGACTCACCCAGATGAAAAATCTTCTCTCTTCCTTCCTCAAAGATTCTTAATTTATGTCTCCTGAGACATGCCACCGAGAGGTGTAATATGGCCTCTGCCCAAATTAACGACGGGATTGAGCAGCTAGACTCGTTATTACATCAGCCGGGGCACCGCGTCGTTGTGAGGAAGCGGAGATGATGCAGCAATAGCAGTTCATATATTGGAACTATCAATGAACAGAAATCTTGAGAATTGGCGCGTGACAAAGCAGGCGCTGCAGGCTTGAGCCAGTAATTCTTCACTAGGTCTATTGCCCGGACTAAAAAAGTGGTATCTATGAGACCCAGTCTCTACTCTGCGCGGTTCGGAGGTAAATATTATGGAGGCCCTTCTCTCTGAAGACCAAAAAAAATTGAGGAACGAAGTAAGGAGCTTTGTGCGCCAAGTCCCGCGCCAACTTTTGTTGGATATGGACGCAGAAAAGATACTGTTTCCGCGAGAGTATCTCGTCGAGGCAGCAAGGCTCAATCTCCTGGGCCTTCGGTTTCCTACGGCATACGGAGGCAGGGGTCTTTTCTGGGTTGACGAGATTATTGCTCTCGAGGAAATCGGCGTTCTGGGGGCATCTTTGGCCTGCCTGTATTCGCTGGTAACTATTGTGGGCGAAGCCATTCATTTTTTTGGGACAGAGGCGCAAAAAAGGAAGTATCTTGAGCCCGTACTCAACGGAAAATTGTTCTGCGCAGAAGCCCTGACAGAACCCAGAGGAGGCTCAGACTTTTTTGGGGCGACGACCACAGCCCGACGGGAAGGGAGCTACTACATCCTCAATGGTCAAAAACGATTCGTAGTCGGCGCAGAGGGGGCAGACATATTCCTTGTTTACGCGCGAACGGGAGAAAAAGGGCAGCCCAAGTCAATCAGTGCTTTCATCGTTGAAAGAGACACAGGAGTCGATGTGAAGTATGTGTATGGCCTTATGGGCACAAGGGGGGGAGGCGCCGGCAGACTGGTGTTCAGAGATGTCAAAGTGCCGGCAGAAAATATCGTGTATGGCGAAAACCGAGGAGCCGAGGTCTTTCATCAAATGATGATCCCTGAACGCATGACCAGCGCCGCAGGTTCTATAGGCTCGGCAAGGGTGGCCCTGGAAATAGCGGCGCGATACAGCGACCGCAGAAAGGCATTTGGGCAAAAGATTAGGGAATTCGAGGGGGTCAATTTCAAGATAGCCAATTCCATTACTAAGCTGGATGCCGCAAGGGCCATGACTCATGTAGCCGCTGCGTCGGTGGACCGTTTGGGCAGCACGGGTTACACCCGAAGACTCGTTTCTCAGTCCAAGAAATTTTCATCAGACTCGGCATGGGAAGTAATAAACGATGCCATGCAGGTCCTTGGAGGCATCGGGTACACCAACGTATATCCTGTGGAACGCCTCCTGCGAGACCTCCGCCTCATGATGATCTGGACCGGTACGAATGAGATCATGAACCTCATCATTCAGCATGAGTACTATCGAGACTTGGAGAAGAAAGATCCTGAACTTAGAGAATCTGAGTTAGATGCAAAGGAAGCGTTTGCAGACGAGGAAAAGATCTACGAATAGACTGATCTGTCATTATACAGAGTTGACTTATCTTCACACGCCTGACGGTGCAGCCAGAGTATCATTCTGGAATAGCGTCCCGGGGGAATGGCATGAAATGACCAGCGCTGTCGGCATAACTAGCCATTCTCAAAACGTATCACGAAATTGCTTCGCTTGAGATGACACCTTGATGGCCTTCTTGCAATAGCGAGAAGCCGAAGCAATCTTAGCTAGCATCGATCAAGCAGCGTAACCCTTGTCGACATTTAGGTTCGAAAACCGCTATGGATAGTATTACAACGCCGCTATGTGAGCTACCGATAGACGTTTAAGCAATTCAAAACGATGGACCGATGCTCCGACTTTACTGGTCGGTATCTTAAGAAGTGAGCCTGTACAGGCTTGCTCCCAAAATATTCGTATCCTGGCCACCAAGAGTATTGATCCAACTCCTTGTTAGTGCCCTGAATCCAAACCGTCCAATCTTTTCCATCCAAAGATATATCCATTGCCCATTCGTCAGGCACAGAAGGCTCATCAGTCCATACGAGTCTCAATCTGCTCAGCGTATATACTGCGTTCAAATCCAATATGACCTCTAATTTTTCGTCAGGCGCGACCTCCTTGGATGTGTACGAAGCGGGACCCGGGTAGCCGCTGAGCATATTTTGAGGGACGTGCTGCCAGTCTATAGGCTCAGGGGCATAAACGATCTTGGCGCCTGTGGCGGGCATGGTGAAAAAGCTATCTTTGGAATCGATTCGGTCGCCCTCCGTTAGAGTTTGTTTGAAAAAGTATTGTTTGATGATATTGGCGAACTCCTTGGCCATAAGGTAATTCGCTCCAGCCGTAACGTGGCACCAGTCAGTAAAGACCCATTGGGATGTGTCGTCGAAATAGTGACTGAAATCTATTATGGAATACGGCTTTTGCTGTGCGCTGTCTCTAATCCGTTCGCAAATGTATTCATATAGTCCGTCCGTAGGGACGTCGTAGTATTGGCGATGTTCGTCAAGTTGCGCGACTTTCTGCTCCATCTCGTGAAGGGGCTTCTTGCTGGCATAGAGCATTGGTTGCAGCCCAAAGAGGTGGGGAATCCCATCGTTTTCCAGGACAGCGTGATAGTCCTCGACCACTCGAACTACGGTGCTCACGTTGTCCGTGACCATCTTGGACCGTTCCTCTTGAGTCATACCGAGAATTTTTCCTGTAGTGTCCGGGGCTAGCGCTTCCCCCTGATGCATACGCAATCCAGTCTCCATCGAAAAAAAGGGGTCTAGCCCCCGCCAGATAAAAGCCATGAGGAATGTATTGTTCTTAAGCCACAAAGTCATGTAAGCGCCGAGACCGTCAGGGGTGTATCCTAAGATTTCCTCTAAGATACCGTGAAACTGACCCTGGTTAAAATAATTCCACTCTCTCTCCGGAACACTCACCGGATGGATCTCGTTTGCCCCATCCAAGGACACCACCATATCTGGCTTGTACTGCCTGAGCTTGGTCACATACCTTAGCAACAGGTGCTGATAGGCATGACCCCAGACTGCTGTATTATACACCTTGATGGTTTTACCGGGGATCGGGGTAGTGGAGTTGAGTATCTTTTCTAAAAGGTATGAGATAGTCTCCCGATGCTCCAAATAATAGTTATTGGTCATAGCGGCAGCCTGACCCGCAGCTCCAAGCCCAAAGGCAGTAGATCCACCTGTCAGAAAGATTCGGTATTCATTGTCAGGCTTTGGAACAGAGATGTCCAGTGGATCTCTGAATCCAGCATTGTTGGCGTATTCGTACCTGTTTCCCTTTTGCTGGTTATGAATAACGCAGACACGAGGGTTGAGATCGTAGTCATACTGAGATACTGGTTTGGTCAGGTCTTTTTTCGTCATCTGGAGATTGTCCGGATATACATACGACATGGCGGATTTCCAGAGAGCGATCTCAGCAGCTTTGTCCAGTGCTATCAAAAGGATAACGACAGCCGCGCCCAAGAACACCACATACGCGCTCTTTCGGCACACAAACCACGCGGCTCTACCAATTTTCTTGAGTATAAGCAGAACCCTACTTTCTCTAGATCGAGTAGGGCATGCCTCTTTGGAACTAGTCTCCTGTGCCTCGTTTTCTATCATCAACTCTCCACTTAGTTTTTTTCTTGGCTAAGACGTTATACCGGTTCTCGAACTGCAACCGCGAATTTGATACTCATATTTTAATTGTACAGCGGCCTGATTTGCTAGCTGTCCCAGATTTGATGCACCTGAACACGGGAGGAGCATGACTTTATTACGGCTGCTACAACATTCGTTCGACATGGCCTATTTGCTTTCTTTGATATGTCCGAGGATTGTTTGTATGGCTGTGCTGTGGAGAGATGATTTCACGCGTGTCGCGCTTTCTTGTCATTTAGTGTAATAGTAATTGTAAAACACTTTTTCACCCAGCGCGAAGAACAACACTCCCCAAACCGTAAATTAAGTCTAGCACGCTCTCTCTCCCTTGATCAAGAGAGAGTATCCCCGCCGAAATAACCAGTAAAACGCCATCACGCACGATGTGATATATGCCCACCCTGCCTTCAGAGGAGCCGCTAGACGTGAAACAACCGCAATCTATATCGAGACCTATGATATAGGCATAAATTACGGCCGCAAAAAATACGCCTAGCATCGTCGTGGTTAACAAAGCCGCCGGTTTCGTCTGGATGCCCAGAATAAGTAGGAGCCCCGCAAATAATTCTACCCACGGCAGAGTCAAGGCTACAAAATTACTCCAGGCAGTAGGCAGGATCATATAATTCCGGACCGACACAGCAAATTCGGTCGGATCGATTATCTTGTGAATACTTGCGACCACAAAGATTACCCCAATAAGAATCCGGAATATCAAGATGGCATACCTTTTTCGAAAATTGTCCATTGCTCTATTCCTGGCCGAAATAGGGGGCGGCCCCGTCGGGATAGTATAGCCCCCTTGGCAGAGATATATACTTAAAATTAGATCCCTATGCCAAGATTGGGCAGCAACGCTCCCACTCCGATGTACAATCCCACGCCTGCCAACAATGCGCCTGCCGCGACCTTGACCACTTTGTTTGCTGTCTGGGTCCTTTTTGATCCAATTAGGCGTTTTGCAGCCCCTACTGAAGTTCCCACCACCAGTATAAGGAGACTGTGGCCGATGCCGTAAAACAACATCATGACGCCGCCGTAAAAAGGCCCTTTAATTGGGATAATGCTCACAATCAGCAGGAGGGCGGGACCAGTGCATGGGAGAGATACCAAGCCGAACAGGAACCCAAAAACCCCTGCCCCAAGAAAACCTGTGTATCGGGGAAGTTTGTCTTGTGAGATAGGCAAAGGAATGTGGACTAGGTCCATGAAATGGAGACCCAACAATACGCAGATGCCGGCAACCACGTAAACCATGTATTCGGACTGGAGGAACGGTGCCGCAGCGAGTCCGGCTGTGAACAGTAATGCTAACTCGATGCTGAAGCCTATTATGAATACAAGCGTCAGAAGAAAAGCCCTACTTGCACTCGTTTCGTCGTCGATACCTCCGATAAATCCGATCAGCAACGGTACCATCACGATTACGCACGGATTCATGGCCGTAAGCGCGCCGCCTATAAAAGAGCCGCCAGCGGCCCACAAAATGGATCCTGAGGATACAAGTTGCTCAACTATTGCAAAGATCGATTCCATAGGCTCACTCCTTCACAAAAACGAGTAGAGAGAAGTCAAGTTTCTCATGTGAATCGTTGACAAAAAACCTGGTCAACGTGGCGGAGTCTGGGATACAGGTCCCGGCGAGCCCGAGGCTAGACCCGGAGGTACAGGCACCCCCATCTTGGAAAACACCTGGGTAATATATTCCCGTTCTAGGACACCTTCGTTTCTGAAGAACTCTTTGCCATCGGGCATGAGAAATACTTGTGTGGGCATGAGTCTAATGTTGAAAGTTCTGACCAGATCACGGTTTACGTCCATGTCAACCGGTATAACGATAGCTTTGCCGGCGTATAGTCTGGCCATATCGTCAAGTATTGGCTTCATGTGTTTGCAAGGGATGCACCATCCCCTTCCAAATTCAAGCAATATGGGAACTCTTTTTGACAATAGTTCAGTTAGGTTGATTTTGGGCTCTATGCCTAGCGCCCCTGTTGACGCCATGAACATGCAACACACTAAACCAACAACGATAATGGCCGTCCTAAATATACTGCGATTCATGCTAACTCCTGATTTTCTTATAAACGTTTCGTGTCGAGACATATGGTTTTTGATCGTCAACATTGTTGACTCTGGGCATTTCATACTGAACATTTGCACTAGACCCGCGCGCGATTTGCCCTTCTTGCCGAATAGTGCCAAGAAATACTAGCAAGGGCTTAATAAGTCCTTTGCAATCTTTAGGGAGATCATTGACAGAAGGCTTAAATTAAATCAGGAGCACAAAGGTGAGCAACAATACATTGTTATGAAAGGCGAGTGCGTTCGTTTTCCCCCTTATGACTGGCGCTGGGCAGCGACAGCCCATGCAGAAGTAATTGTTACTCCTATTAAATGACGTGCCGAAATCAACAGCGTCAGATCGAGCGCTGCGCTGTTCTTCGTTGAACCGCTTGAGAAGGTTGGCTGTAAGCATTAGCGGCGGTAGCGGGGTGCAGCTCTTTGCCTTCTTACAGGAACATCGGGGAAGCTTTCCGCTGTTAGCCAGAGATGAATTGTCTCCTAGCGCCCCATACGTCGCGTTGTTAGAGTTAGACGAAACGTTTGTGAAAGCTGGGATTGGTCCTTGACGCCATTCAATCCCTCTTTGAGCATTGCAAAAGACTTTGGTGCTTGCCAAGATATTGCATATCAAGGCCAAGATCATGAGGAACCGCACGCCATTTTTCCCAACAAAATTGACGAACATCCCTAGTCGAGACAACCAGCCCTGTATGGTCGTCTGATTGTGCGCTCTTTTTGCTCGTTCTCTCAAAGCGTCTCACACCGTAGATGGTTAGTTCCTCACAGTCTAAGCGCTGCGGCTGTTAGCATTCGCCCAGGGCCCTTAATTAACATTGAGAAAAACAAGAGTCAAGGATGCAGATCTTGAAGGCCGCAGATTCCCCAGCGAAAAAATATCATCCCGTTTGTTTTTGTCTCGACAAAGGGTGCATCAAACCTTAACCTGCACACGTGACCTTTTAAGGTCATACGGGGGATTTTTTCACAAAGGAGCGCACAATGGACTTGGCAGACAAGATACGGCTGGCTTTGGGGAGCGAACCAGTGGAGCTCCTTCTCAAAAATGCAAACCTTGTAAACGTGTTTTCCGGGAGCGTTCATGAAGCACATATAGCCGTGCATGGGGGGCTTGTTATAGGATTTGGGGATTATCCTGCCAAGACTACGGTGGACCTGAAAGGTCATTATGTTGCTCCAGGATTCATAGACGGCCATGTGCACCTCGAGTCGAGCATGCTGGACATACCGGAGTTTGCTCGCAATGTGCTGCCGCTGGGAACATTGGCGGTTGTGACGGATCCTCACGAGATAGCCAATGTGCTCGGACTCGATGGGATTAGATATATCCTCGATTCGAGTGAAATGCTTGCGCTGCGAGTTTATGTGATGTTTCCTTCGTGCGTCCCTGCCACAGAGTTTGAGACTTCCGGTGCAGTATTGACGCATCAAGACATGCAAGTCTTCAAGGATCATAAACGCATAACAGGGCTAGCGGAGATGATGAACTATCCGGGGGTTCTGTTTAGGGATCCCGAAGTACTTGCAAAGCTTCGCGTATTTCAGCACAAGGTAAAAGATGGGCACGCCCCTGGTCTGGCAGCTAAAGATCTCTGCGCCTATATCGTTGCAGGCATTCAGTCTGATCATGAATGTACCACCCTTGAAGAGGCCAAAGAAAAGCTTCAAAAAGGTATGCACATCATGATTCGAGAAGGATCAGCAGCGAGAAACCTTGACACGCTCTTACCTCTACTAAAAGACCATGACTCGCGCCATTGCTTCTTTGTCACTGACGACCTGGATCCCCACGACATCCTTGAAAAGGGTCACATAAACAACCTCGTAAAAAAAGCCATAGACATCGGGGTCCATCCTGTGAAGGCCTTTCAGATGGCCACCATAAACACGGCAAATTACTTCGGGTTAAAGGGTATAGGGGCTGTTCTCCCAGGATATCAGGCTGACTTTATTGTATTGGACAAGTTGGAGGATGTCTCTGTGGCAGAAGTATATTCCAAAGGGACAAAAATTGCCGAGGATGGAAGGCTTTTCAGCTGGCCAGCCCTGCCTTTGGAAAAGAAGACGCTTGGGAAGGTCAATGTCTTTTGGGATCGAGTAGGATCCCTGGAGGTGAAAGCCCAAGGCGAACATGTTCAAATTATAGGAGTCATTCCAAACCAGATTGTCACGAAAAAGATCGTCGATCGCGCCCATGTGATAGATGGTCGCCTCAAAAGTGATACAAAGAGCGACACTCTCAAGATAGCGGTTATTGAACGTCATAAAGGAACGGGGAACTTTGCAGTAGGACTAATCCGTGGTTTTGGGTTGAAAAATGGCGCTATGGCTTCGTCGGTTGCTCATGATTCGCACAACATAGTGGTAGTTGGCGTTGCAGAAGAAGATATGCTTATGGCCGCCCGTGAAGTAGCCGGACTAGGAGGCGGCATGGCTGTGGCTGAAAATGGTCGAATCCTATCCAGGCTTGCTCTGCCGATAGCGGGGCTGATGTCGGATCGACCCATCCACGAAGTCAAGAAGTTCCTCGACGAACTTATGCAAGCATCTAACTCGCTTGGATGTCCTCTGGACCGTCCCTTTGCCACTCTCTCTTTCATGGCCCTCACTCCTATTCCAGAAATCAAGATCACTGATCGAGGGCTTTTTGACTCAGTTAATTTCTGCTACCTCCCACTGTTTGTCTCGTAACCGAGACATAGGCAGGGAGTGTCATGACTGATTTTTTTTTGGACTGTCTTGCTATCTAGTATTGACATGGGGCGGGGCATGGGTTAGCTTATTAGTAATAGTTACCAATATAAAAATATGGAAAACAGCAAACCCCTCAGAACTACAAGACAACGAAAAGTGATATTGGAAGAATTGCAAAGTCTACGTACACACCCGACCGCTGTCGAAGTGTTCGAACGCGTCAGGAAAAAGCTTCCCAAGATAAGTCTGGGAACAGTATACCGTAATCTCGAGCTACTATCTGAAACAGGCCTTATTCAAAAACTCGAGATGGCTGGAACCCAAAAGAGATTCGATGGCATTACTGAGAATCACTATCATGTGCGCTGTATTATCTGTGGGCGGGTGGATGATGTGGACCTAGAGCCCCTGGACACTGTAAACGATGCAATGAGATCTGTGAGTGATTACGATATCTTGTGGCATCGTCTAGAATTCATAGGAATTTGTCCGCACTGCCGCTTAGGGGCAGCCGAGAAAAAATCGGTGAAAGTTACTGAAGGAGGATTTCATGGCAAATATCAAAGGATCAGAGACGGAAAAAAACCTGCTAAAATCGTTTGCGGGTGAATCCCAGGCGCGTAATCGTTACACATATTTTTCGTCAAAGGCTCGAAAAGAAGGGCTAGTTCAGATCGCGAATATTTTTGAGGAGACGGCTAACCAGGAAAAAGAGCACGCGAAGAGATTCTTTTCTCAGCTCGAAGGCGGAGATCTGGTGATAGAGGCGGCTTTTCCTGCCGGCATCATTGCGGGGACTGTGGAGAATCTCAAGGCAGCGGCTGCCGGCGAGCACTATGAATGGACTGAGCTGTATCCGGGTTTTGCCAAAATAGCGCGCCAAGAAGGTTTCGAGAACGCCGCGAAGATTTGGGAGGCCGTCAGTAACGCTGAAAAGCAGCATGAGAAACGCTACCTCGGACTCATGAAAAACGTACAATCAAGTAAAGTTTTCCGCAAAGACAGTCCAGTGGTTTGGCGATGCCTGAATTGCGGGTATCTACACGAAGGGTTGGATGCGCCCGAGTCTTGTCCGTCCTGTGCGCATCCTAAAGGATATTTCGAAGTTCTAGCAGAAAACTGGTAGGATGAACGTCATTTGGAGTGGGGCACTAGTCTGGGATAGGTTCACGCGATTACCCACTCCCAGTGGTGTGTTGTGCCAACAATACTCTAACACCTTAATACTAAAAGAACCAGACACTTAGAAAGGAGACTACAATGACTGAAAAATTGCAGGTGTACAAGTGTGAGGTGTGCGGCAATATAGTAGAGATGATCCACGGAGGAAAAGGTCAGCTCGTGTGCTGTGGACAGCCCATGAAACTATTCCTGGAGAACACGGTGGACGCGGCCAAAGAGAAGCATGTTCCTGTCAAAGAAAAGGCAGAAGGTGGTTTCAAAGTGAGGGTCGGGAGTGTGGCTCATCCGATGGAAGAGAAACACTACATTGAATGGATAGAGATAGTCCAGGGAGGAAAGGCTTACAGACAGTTTTTGGAACCAGGGCAGGCACCGGAGGCGTTTTTCCCAGTGGAAGGGGATTTTACTGCCAGGGAATACTGCAATCTACACGGTTTGTGGAAGGCTTGACAGCTAGGTAGCGTCTCCTAGGGCATGGTCCGTAATGAGCCTATGGCTTGTGAAAGGGAGGAAGCGATACTCCTCCCTCTATAATTGCCGCGGAGCAGGGCAAAATCAATCTGATAACGAAGGGGAAACTATGACAATTACGGCGACGATGTACCAGTGTCAGACCGTTAACTGTGGATACATCTACGATCCATCACGAGGGGATAGAAAGGGCAAGATTTCTAAGGGCACGGCCTTTGAGGACCTGCCTGACGACTGGAAATGCCCTATATGCGGGGCGGGTAAGAAATTTTTTAAACCCCTTGCGATCCCAGGCCAAAGTTGACAAGAGGTTTCAGACGAATGGCTCACGATGTCTTAGAGCAACACATTACAAGGTGCAAGGCAACAAGATGTGATCGTATGGTAATGCGGGACCCTTGTAAAATATCGCTCGACAGGGAGTTGAGATGAGGAAAAGAGTTCTGGTTGTACTAACTGTGGGGTTGGTGTACCTCGCGATTGTACCAAGTGCGTTTGTCGCTACTACTGGTGATATAGATAGAGTGGCGCTCAGTAAGCTGGAATTTCAAGCCCCTGATAATCCGGCAGATCGCTCATATCTCGGAATCACGAATAAACCGCTTTTCAGTCTTAGTGACCTCAAAGGCAAGGTCATTTTGATGGAATTATTCAGTATGTATTGCCCCATATGCCAAGCAGAGGCACCGGTTATCAATACAGTTTTTAAGTTCCTGAACGAAAAACCGGAACTCGCGTCTGCCGTAATTATGCTTGGTATAGGAACAGGCAACACGCCATTTGAAGTGGACGTGTATCGGAAAAAATACCAGGTGCCTTTTCCTTTAGTCCCTGACGACAAGATGACTTTTCGGAAAGCTTATCCCGAAGAGATTCGAACCCCCACGTTTCTCCTGGCAAAAATAGATGAGCAGGGCAACGTTAATGTGCTGTTTAGGCATGTGGGACAGATGAAGGATCCACAGCTTTATGTTGAAGCGGTTGTGAAGGCATTAAGCGGAAAATAGGAATGAACATGTTGAAAAGCAAATTTACTATACCTTGGGTACTAACGGCGACAATTATTCTTATATCAGTTCAAACAGCAATCGCGGAAGTTAATACCGTTTACAATCCAGGGAAGCTGAAATCGTCAGATAGCGCAACGTCTCTAAAAGTGGGCGAAAAAGCTCCTGAATTTTCACTACGCGATGTTCGCGGTGGTATGGTATCGCTCGGGAAATTTCTAGGCAACAAGAACGTGGTGCTATCGTTTGTTCCCGCGGCTTGGACGCCTGTCTGCTCTCAGCAGTGGCCCGGCTATAGCATAGCCAAAGATATTTTTGAAAGTTATGACACTGTGGTGATCGGAATAAGCGTTGACAACGTCCCTACCCTCTATGCCTGGACCAATCAGATGGGGGATCTGTGGTTCCCAGTGTTGTCCGATTTTTGGCCCCACGGAGCGGTTGCTCAGAAATATGGAGTGCTCCGCGGCGACGGTACGTCTGAAAGGGCTTTGTTCGTGATCGATAAACAGGGAAAGATACGCTACATAGATGTACATGACATAAACGAGATGCCCCGGCTCGAGGTCCTTATTCACCAACTGGAGAAGATTCAAAAGTGAGGGAATTCCACAGCAGAAAAGTATGTAGAGACGTATTGAAGTGGAAAACCACTATTTTATTGTGTGCAGCCATATTTTGCATTGTGTCGGCCTTTGGTGGTGGCTCAGTTTACGCTGAAAAGAAGATCAGCGAGGCAACTCAGCAGTGCATTGATTGCCATTCTGTGGCTACGCCAGCTATAGTGGAGAGCTGGAAGCGGAGCAGGCACGCCGCGGTAACGCCTGTGGAAGCGTTGAAAAAGAAGGACCTTGAACGACGAGTGTCGGCCAAGCGGGTCCCCGAGGGGTTCTCTGAGACAGTGGTAGGATGCGCTGAGTGCCATCGTATGAATCCGGATTTACATAAAGATCTTTTCGAACACAACGATGAAAAAGTGCATTTAACGGTCACTCCTAGAGACTGTCGGACATGCCATACCGACGAAGCAGATCAATATGAGAAAAACATCATGTCCCACGCTCACGGCAATTTAGCTAAGAATGAACTGTATGGGATGATGATGGGTTCAATTAATGGAGTCCAGACAGTGGGGAAGGATCTGAGGGTGTCGGTAGAGCCTCTTGGACCGTTAACGACCTCGGACTCCTGCTATTCCTGCCATGGTACAGCCCTGAAGATTGTTGGCAAGGCGGTGCGCGATACAAGTTATGGTGAAATGGAATTCCTCAAAATAGATGGGTGGCCAAACCAGGGGGTTGGCAGGATGAATCCGGACGAAAGCAAGGGGTCCTGCGTTTCCTGTCATACGATGCACGAATTTTCCATTGTAATGGCACGAAAACCATACACCTGTTCCCAATGTCACAAGGGCCCTGACGTTCCGGCATACCAAACTTATTCAGTTTCTAAGCATGGTAACCTCTACGCATCCATGGAAAAAGATTGGAAAATGGACAAAGTGCCATGGGTTGTGGGAAAGGATTTTTCTGGACCGACTTGTGCAGCGTGCCATGTTAGTCTTATTACAAGCGTTGACGGAGATGTCATTGCGCATCGAACTCATCAGATGAACGACCGCTTGCCGTGGCGCATGTTTGGTCTCGTTTATGCCCATCCGCATCCAAAGTCTCCAGATACGTCCATAATCAGGAATAAGGATGGCCAGCCGCTACCCACTAGTCTAGACGGAGACCGCGCCGGCCAGTTTCTCATTTCTACAGAAGAAATGAAGGCGAGGAAGTCGGTGCTACAAGAAATTTGTAAAGGCTGTCATACGCAAAACTGGGTTGAAGGCCACTGGGCAAGGTTTGAGGATTCACTATCCACCACTGACAAGATGACCCTCGCAGCCACTACACTGCTCAGAAGCGCCTGGCAAGACAAACTGGCGGATCCATCCAATCCCTTTGACGAGGCTCTCGAGAGGCTTTGGGTGGAACAGTGGCTTTTTTATGCAAACTCCACACGTTTTGCTTCGGCTATGATGGGAGCGGACTACGGCGTCTTCGCCAATGGGCGATGGTTTATGTCAAAAAATGTGAGAGACATGATAGACAAGATCGGCTGTTTGAGGTTGCAACGGTCCAACAAAGTGCATCAATAGGATTTATGGTCTGACACAAGAAGGAGGATGCCGCGATGGAAAAAATTACTTGGAAATGTCCCAAATGCGGATACACGTTTGAAACGCCTGTTTCGGAAGCACCGCCGGAAAAGTGCTCGCAGTGCAAAGAGAAGTGTCAATTTGTGAATGTGACTTGTTACATTCCAGAATGCGGCGCGGCCGGCCAAGATCCTAGGCTAGTCTAATCCGTTTCTTTCATGTGGGCCTGGTCGTAGCGTATCGTGAAGAGGGGAATAGGCAGTGACAAAAATTGTTCTCGTCGCTTTCAACGGGGATCCTGTTTGTTTTGTACACGTGCTGCTGAACGCCCTTGATATGAAGTCACGTGACTACGACGTGAAGTTGGTCGTAGAAGGTTCGGCGACTGGTCTTATCTCTGACCTGGCCTCCGGGGCGAACCCCCTTGCCGGCCTTTACAGCAAAGTCAAGCTTGCTGGTTTGATCAGCGTTGTGTGCAAGGCGTGCTCTGCCAAAATGAACGCTTTGGATGCCGTTATCGCCGAAGGGTTGCCCCTGGGCGGTAACATGTCAGGTCACCCGAGTTTGGCGAGATATGTGGAAGAAGGTTACAGCATCATAACTTTTTAATGACACTGGGCCAAGCGGCCAATATCAATTAATCGAGTGATGAAATGAATATCCTTGGAATTTTTGGTAGCCCCCGTAAGGGCGGGAATACAGACATTCTACTGCAAGAAGCGTTGGAAAGCGCAGCTGGGGAAGGCGCGACTGTATCGACGTTAAGGTGCTGTGATCTGCAAATTGAGGGATGCGTCGAGTGCGGTGGATGCGACGAAACCGGAGAGTGTGTGATAGATGACGAAATGACTCTAGTGTATCCCAAGCTGCTCGAATCCGATGCAATCATACTGGCCTCACCCATTTTTTTTTACAGCATGCCCTCCCAGGCAAAGGCTCTCATCGATCGATGTCAGGCGATGTATTGCAAACGCAGGATCGAGAAAGAGTTAGGGGTTGCAAGCGGAGGCGATCACAAGGGCGACGGCTATTTGATCTGCGTCGGCGCGACCAAGGGGAAAAACCTATTTGACGGTGTGCAACTAGTAGCACGGTATTTTTACGACGCTCTTGGCAAGGGATACAAAGGAGGCATCCAGTTTAGGTCAGTGGAGGGAAAAGGGGATATCGCACGTTATCCTGAATATCTTCAACAGGCCCGTGAGCTGGGCAAGCGAATTGTTAGTGAGGAAAAGTGATGGGTGCGACCTCCTAAGAGCAAGAGAGCCGTACGAGGTCGTTTTCAGCTAGTAGAAAGAGGCGCACACGGCTCCGACATCAAACGTGGCGTAGGCAACGGCTGTGCGCCAAGCTATAAGGAAAGGAATAGGGACGTAACATGGCGAAAGTGTTGGTCATACATGCCTCCAGATCAGGCCAAACAGAAAACATAGCAGAGCTGATAGCAGAAGGAATACGCTTTACGGGTGCTGAAGCAAAGGTAGTAAAGGCCACTGCAATCACTTCAGAAGCTGACCTCGAAGGATACGACGCTTATGTATTCGGATCTGCTACCTACCATGGGGACATGATACAAACGATGAAGACTATGCTTTTTTTGGCAGCCAGGGCTGATCTTTCAGGGAAAGTGGGCGGATCCTTTGGGGCCTTTGGTTGGAGCGGAGAGGCGGTGGACCGCATTTACGACACCATGAGCAACATTTTCAAGATGGACATGGTCGGAAGTCCCCTGAGGCTCAAAACCGCTGCTTTGCAAGGCGGTTTGCAGATGGCCCAAGACTATGGCCGAGAGATTGGCAAGAAAATAACAGGCAAATAAAAACCTCTGGAGGCATCGTTGAGCGAGCCAATTGTGAGGATCTCGTATCTTGATGCACCCGATTCTTTCAGATGCTGACCTTGTAAAGGATGCAGCAAATAAATGATTTGTGGAGGACCTATGACGAAGTATGTATGTCAGGTGTGTGGCTACGTGTATGATCCCGCCCTTGGGGACCCAGACAATGGAATAAACCCTGGAACGGCGTTTGAGAATCTTCCGGACGATTGGGTCTGCCCTGTGTGTGGCGCCGATAAGGATTCTTTTTCACCTGAATAAAGAGGCAAGGCCGAACTTACTCTTTTTGTCTTGGCCATGGAAGTTGTCGAGCGTGCGCTCTTGAGGGAATAAAGAAGAACTGATTCCTGGAGAGCGCCGGCCTATGCTTGCGGGAACGCTTGTAGAGCTATGTATACTTGATGTTGAGACTTGCCATTATGCTGGAGGATGACAGTGCGAACTATTATTGAAGTTAGAAAGGGTATCAATTGGGTTGGAGCAGTCGATTGGACAGTTCGAGATTTCCACGGCTATTCAACGTACAAAGGTACGACCTACAATTCTTTCCTGGTGCTGGATGAAAAGACGACCCTCTTTGACACGGTAAGGCAACCCTACAAAATGGACCTTGTCCACAACATTTATAAGGTTATCGATCCCAAGAAAATCGATTACCTTGTCGTCAATCATGTAGAGCCCGATCATTCCGGGTCCATCCCTGAGATTGTGGAATTTATCAAACCGGAAAAAATATTCTGTAGCTCCAGGGGCAAGAAGGCTCTCCTCGATCACTACCATCAAGAAGGCTGGCCCTATGAGGTAGTAGAAACCGGCCAGGAAATAAGTCTGGGCAGTCGTACAGTGCAATTCATAGAGACTAGAATGCTTCATTGGCCCGACAGCATGTTCTCTTACATAAAAGAAGATGAGCTTCTCATTTCCAGTGACGCGTTCGGTCAGCACTGGGCGACAAGTGAGCGCTTCAACGATCAGGTGGATTCATCCGAACTGATGGCCCATGCATTAAAGTATTATGCAAACATATTGCTCCCCTATTCAGCCCTTATCCAAAAATTGATTGCAGACATTCAGAAGCTGGACCTTAGAATTTCTATGATTGCGCCTGACCACGGTCTTATATGGCGCGAAAATCCCCTTCAAATAGTCGAGGCTTACGACCGGTGGAGCAGACAGATCGCTCGACAAAAAGCGCTGATCATCTATGACACGATGTGGCACAGCACTGAGATGATGGCTAAGGCCATAGCTGATGGAATGGTGGAAAATGGCGTCAGCGTTAAACTAATGGACTTAGCCGCTAATCATAGAAGCGATGTGATCACAGAGCTTTTGGATGCCAAGGCCGTAATGGTGGGGTCTCCCACGCTCAATAATGGAATGCTTCCTCGCATGGCCGATTTGCTATGCTACATGAAGGGACTGAGGCCCTCGGGAAAAATCGGTGCTGCTTTTGGGTCATATGGATGGAGCGGAGAATCCGTGAAGCTCCTCACGAAGTCGCTGGAAGATATGAAAATAAAAGTGGTCCATCCAGGAGTAAGCCTTCAATTTGTTCCGGATCACACCGGCCTGAAACAATGCGTTGACCTAGGAAGAGACGTCGCGAAAGCCATAAAGGAAGAGGCGAAATAGACCACAGGTCTTAAGCCCTAGAAAACCGGTTTGAGAAAAAACGGAGTCCGTACTTAGGGAAGTGAAGAGTGCGGAGACCATGATTGTATAGGTGCGTCGATTCGAGCTGCTCCATTTTAGTCAGAGGGCTCAATGAGTTAGCAACTCATGAAGTAAATACGCGTAGCGGTAACCGCGCGAACATAAACTCTAACTGTAAGATTAGAAATATCGTGTGCCGCCAAGATGAATAAGGTCAGCCTAAATGAGTGAAGCTGGGATAAGGTCGCAAAAAAGAGAAGTCTTGCGTCTTCTCCAATCTGACGCATTTGATCAAAGGCTCTCTGTAGTCGTTGATATGCCCAGCAGACAGGTAGTTAATGCCCTTTTCTCCATGCTATGTCACCAAAATCCACTAATCAAGTGGCGTGCGGTGAAGGCTATGGGGACGGTGTTGGAAAAGCTTGCACGGGTGGACATTGAAGGCGCTAGGGTGGTGATGAGGCGACTAATGTGGAGCCTAAACGACGAGTCTGGTGGGATTGGGTGGGGAGCGCCTGAGGTTATGGGAGAGGCCATGTCCCAGAGCGATATCCTGGCCAATGAATATGCCTCGATGCTGGGGTCCTACGCGGACGAGAAGAGTAATTTTTTGGAATATGTGCCATTGCAACGCGGGCTCCTATGGGCATGGGTCAGACTATCAGAGAAAAGGCCGGAAACGCTGCGCGGTTGGGAAAATCACCTGCCGAAATATCTTGAGTCCGGAGACCCTGTTGTGAGGGGACACGCCGTGATAGCCATCGGAAACTTAGGACTGGCGGATGCCAAAGTTCCAGTAGCAGCTTTGTTGAACGACGAAACAGAGTTCGAGACGTTTCAGACAGATAAGATAGCGACCTTGAGGATCCAAGACGTGGCAAGAAAAACAATCGATAAACTTCAAAAAGCTGGATGAGTTGAACAAAGGAGCCATTTGCTCAGACTAGAATTCGCTGCAGAGATCTGGGAGAGCGCAGAATCCAAAAGCTAAGCATCAAAGAAATTGGGAGGTAGTGTCATGGATGTCATCATGTTGTCGCGGCTTCAGTTCGCAGTGGCAACCCTGTTCCATTTTATCTTCGTGCCGCTGACCCTGGGGCTTTCCATTTTGGTCGCCATAATGGAAACTCTCTATGTGAGAACCGGCAACGAAGAATATAAGGCCATGGCAAAGTTTTGGGGGAAGATTTTTCTGATCAATTTTGTCGTGGGAGTGGTGACCGGGATCACACTGGAGTTCCAATTCGGGACCAACTGGTCTGGCTATTCTAAGTATGTGGGTGATATTTTCGGGTCTCTGCTGGCAATTGAGGCCACGGTAGCCTTTTTTCTCGAATCGACTTTTGTCGCTGTATGGGCCTTTGGATGGAAGCGGCTTTCTCCGAGGTTTCATGCAGCTTGTATATGGCTAGTCGCTATTGCCTCGAACCTTTCTGCTTATTGGATACTTGTTGCGAATTCGTGGATGCAGCACCCAGTAGGGTACACTATAAGAAACGGACGCGCGGAACTCACTGATTTCTGGGCGGTTATCTCCCAACCCTTTGCCATTCTGACATACTTTCACACGACGTTTGCCGGTTACATAGTGGCTGGGTTTTTTGTAATGAGCTTCAGCGCGTACCACCTGCTGAAGAAAAACCAGGTTTCTTTTTTCGGAAAGTCTTTCCGGCTGGCGCTTATATTTGCTTTTGTGTTTTCGGTGCTAGAAGTATTGGTGGGCGACCTTCACGGCAGAGAGATGGCGCATGCTCAGCCTGAAAAGCTAGCCGCTGTCGAAGCGGTGTGGGAAACTCAAAAAGGGGCACCCTTTGCCCTCCTGCTCATTCCTGACGAAGCCCGGGAGACCAACAGTATTGAAGTATTGAAGATCCCGAAGTTTCTAAGTCGACTAGTGTACGGAGATTGGGACGCGGAGATAAAAGGCCTCAAGTCATGGCCGCCTGGTGACCGACCTCCTGTGACACTCGTATTCGGTGCCTTCCGGATCATGGTAGGGCTTGGATTCTTGTTCGTGCTCCTGAGCTTATTCGGGTTGATCAAGAGAAACCGACTGGATTCGAGCCCCACATATCTAAAAATCATGAAGTATGCCCTACCGTTGCCGTATCTCGCGGGTCTGCTCGGTTGGATCGTCACTGAGGTGGGCAGGCAGCCGTGGCTAGTGTACCACGTCGTGAGGACTGCAGACGGACATTCTCCTTTGGAGAGTTCTCAAGTAGCCATTTCGCTCGCTGCATTTATTGTCCTATACACTCTGCTTGGCCTGGCTGCTTTCGTAATCATGATTAAACATGCAGTCAGAGGACCTGAAAGGGTTTGAGACCTCCATCCATCGGATAAGTGGGTCATGGAGTCTGTGTGCGTCAGCGCAACGTTGACAAATGGAGCGAAAAAAACGCGTAGACGAGGATATAACAGATCAAAAAGTGACAAAAACTCTCCGGTCTGTCCGGGATGACTTATCGAGAGAAAGGTGGTCTGAAAGATGCTAGAGACAATATGGTTTTTGCTATGGGGCCTCTTGTGGGCAATATATTTCATGCTAGACGGTTTTGATCTCGGCCTTGGCGGTCTCATGCCTTTTATTTCTAGGACAGATCAAGATCGACGAGTCATCTACAATGCTATGGGGCCATTTTGGGACGGCAACGAAGTATGGCTCATAACAGCAGGAGGCGTAACCTTTGCCGCTTTTCCCACTGCGTACTCGGTCATGTTCAGTACTTTATATACGCCGCTGATGATAATTCTGTTCGCCTTGATTATACGAGCGGTGTCTTTCGAGTTTAGAGGCGCGATGGAAGGCAGAGGCTGGAAAAAGCTATGGGATTTTTGCCTTTTTGTGGGAAGCCTGGTCCCTGCCCTTTTGTTTGGTGTTGCTTTCGCAAATATCTTTCAAGGCATCCCTTTTGACAGCAAGTACACGTTTCAAGGCAACCTTTTTACACTTTTGAATCCTTATGGAATCGCAGGCGGCATACTGTTTGTTTCGCTTTTTCTTCTCCATGGCTCCCTGTGGCTTGCGATCAAGACAGAAGGTACTCTACAGCAAAGAGCCATAGGCGCTGCTTCTGGACTATGGGTGCTAGCGCTGATCGTGGCGGTGGTTTTCTTGGTGTTTTCGTGGTTCGCGACCCCGCTTTATGCAAATTATCTTAAGAACCCACTGCTCTGCATAGTTCCTTTATTGGCCGTTCTTGCTCTGCTGGGAATTAGGTTTTATGTTGGGAAGACCGAATGGTGGAAGGCGTGGTTTTCCTCTTGTGCAACGATTGTTTTCGCTGTCCTTTTTGGTGTTGTGGGGCTTTATCCTACCCTTTACCCATCGCGGCTCGATAGTGCATTGAGCTTGACAGCGTTTAACGCGGCCTCAAGTCCTATGACTCTAAAAATTATGCTCGTGGTAGCCCTCATCTTTGTGCCTATAGTCATTCTCTACCAAGCCTGGGCGTATCACACGTTCCGACACAAGGTAAATGATGAGTATCTTGCCTCTGAGGAGGCGTACTAACATAAATGTTGATAAAAATAGGGTGTCAGGATTGGCCGTGGATTATGTCACCCCTTTTCGCAATAACAACAGACCTTGCTCATAGACCCCGCCCTTACGGGTACCAACTGGGAGTTATTGCGACATAAACGGCAAGGTGCGTCAATAACTGTGCCCACGTGCGTGCGACTTTAGAATGCGTACCGAGTATGAAAGGAGATAATAGAATGACTGAACGTTCTGGCATCGTTACCATGAAAGGAAACCCCATGGTCTTATTGGGACAAGAGATTAGGGCAGGGGATGTAGCGCCTGATTTCACCGTGGTTGCCAATGACTTAACGCCAGTAAAATTCTCTTCATTCAAAGGGAAAATTTGTGTGATTTCCAGCGTGCCTTCTCTGGATACTCCGGTTTGTGATACCTCGACAAGGCGTTTTAACGAAGAGGCGTCGCAATTGGGAGACAAGGTGATCATCCTTACCGTAAGCATGGATTTGCCTTTTGCACAGGCGCGTTGGTGTGGTGCTGCAGGTATTACACGTGTTCAAACGCTTTCAGATCATCGCGATGCCTCGTTTGGCCTCTCCTACGGAGTCCTTTTGAAGGACTTGAGGCTTCTCGCAAGAGCCGTGTTTGTCGTTGACCAAGCTGGGATAATACGCTATGTCCAATTGGTGAATGAAATAGCCAAAGAACCTGACTATGATGCCGTCATTGAAGCGGTGAAGAAACTCGCGTAAGTAGAGTAATGTTGGACAGTGGTCTTGATACCAGTTCTGGGATTTCCATCGAAATCAGCCCCAGGGGAACATTCAACCATTATCGTCGAAGCCCGTTTCAGAGATGGTGAATGCGGAGTTCATTCATATAATAGAATTGGAGATTGCCGTGCTGGAGTTGATTCGGCACTTAGGAAACTTATGTTGTAGCTACGCGTTCGCGGGGATGACATGGAGTAAGGTCAGGTGGTCCAATTTGTGATTACTTTTAAGAACGGCTATAGTCGTACATAGAATCGATACGCTAGTTATAATTCCTGTCAGGAAACCCAGGCTTTCCCGGTAGCGGGTTCCTGGAAAAGAGTTTGACGAAAGTCATCATTTTTGCGGTCGTTAAGACGTGTATGATTCATAGTGATCAGCATTGAACACTGCGAGGAGGAAGGCTAATGAATCAGTGGAAGTCGGTGGATGAAGTTCTTGATTATGCAATAGGGCAAGAGGAACAGGCCCACAAGTTCTATACAGATCTAGCTGAGCGCATGGATAGGCCTTGGATGAGCAAAATTTTTCGGGATTTTGCCCAGGAGGAGTTGGGGCATAAGCGCAAGCTACTTGATGTCAAGGCAGGCAAGAGGCTTCTGTCATCTGAAAAAAAAGTGCTGGACCTAAAGATTTCAGACTATCTTGTTGACGTAGAACCTGAAACAGGGATGGATTATCAGAAGTCTCTTGTTCTGGCCATGAAGAAGGAGAAGAAAGCATTCAAGATGTACACAGACCTGGCTGCTTCGACGGATGACGAAGCCCTAGAGCAAACCTTCTTGGCGTTGGCGCAGGAAGAGGCCAAACATAAACTCAGATTTGAAATCGAGTACGACAACTTCGTCATGACAGAGAATTGATAAACTCTCGGGTGTCATGCTGACTTCATTATTCCGGACAGAGCCAAGTCACGATGAACAAAAAGACGTTGCTTCTGGCTATAGCCGCTCTGGCAGTTTTAGTGGTAAGTCTTGTTTGGATGCAAGGGGGCTTTTATCATAAAATCCCCGGCGGACGAGTCGCTACGGAGGATTCGTCCCCGATCTCCTTACGAACCGTTAAAGCTGAAAGAGTTACAGTCCAAGGAGAAGTGACAGTTTCAGGAACAGTAGCCGCGCGAGATGTAGCCCGCTTGGCCAGTCGGATAAATGGCTACATTACTGAGATCAAAGTCGATGCAGGAGACCACGTAAGGCAAGGGGATGTACTGCTCAAATTAGATACCAAAGACCTGGCAGAGAAAGAGGCGCAAGCCGCGGCCACCCTGGAAAGCGTACGGGCAGATCTCGTGAAAGCCAAGAACGACTTTGAGCGATTTAAGGTACTTTATGACAAACAATCCGTGGCTAAAAGGGACTACGATGACGTTCTTGCGAAGTACGAGATGGCTCAGGCGGCCGAGAGCAGGGCGAAATCGGCCCTTGATGAAGCAAAGACAAACCTTGCCTACGGTATTGTGACATCGCCTTTTTCGGGTGTGATAGCGGATCGGGCAGTCAATTCCGGCGATCTGGCTAGCCCTGGAAGCTATCTGATGACTGCGTACCGTCCTGATTCGCTTGAATTAGTAGCATCCGCAGGAGAGCAGTACGCTCCTTTTTTCAAAGATGGCATATCTGTAAAAGTGGAAATCCCCTCAATTGGTCTCAAAGAGGCATCAAAGATCCGAGAGATCGTACCTCAACGAGATGAGAGAACTAGAACTGTTACAGTAAAGATCCCCCTGCAGGAAAAACAAGGGTTGGTGCCAGGCTTGTACGGCACCATGACTTTTAACACCCAAGTTACTGAGGCCACATCTATACCACGCTCGGCAGTTCGAACCATCGGCCAGTTGGAGTCAGTGAACACTTTAGAAAATCGGCGAGTCCAGGTCCGGCAGGTAAAAACAGGGCGATCTCTCGGCAACGATAAAATTGAGATCATCTCTGGCGTGGCGCCAGGCGAAGAGGTGGTAGTGCCATGAAAGCTGGCAAAGCTGAATTTACATCGGTATCACGCGCTGTCAAGGCTATAGAAGGACTCGGTTCTAACAATAGCGAGCTGATGGCCACCAGGGCGGTACACATAAATGTTCTCTTAGAAGAAGTGCCGGGAGACGCAGCCAAAACCATCAAGAAGGCCTACAACGAGATAGGCGCCGAAGCCGCCATAAGCAGCAACGCCTATTACGAAGTTGAGGGGACCATTACAGATATGATAGTCATGGGTACTGTCTATCAGCACCGCGAGGCCAAACGGGTGCTTAGCGAAAATAAACAAGTAAGACAGTGGATAGATGCGATAGCAGAAGTTGTAGAAGAAGCACCCGAAACGAAAGGATAGACCTTCCCCTGGCTAGCAGACACGCACAAAGGAATGACGCATGGCTGATTTAAATAAACTCATCGTCTATGGCGCATCATGGTGTCCCGACGCGCGTCGAGCACGGAAGTTTCTAGATGAGCAAGGGATCGCATTCACGTGGATTGATATCGATGAAAATTCCGCTGCCAAGGAATACGTGAAATCCGTGAATGGCGGGAAAGTTGTCATTCCCACTATTCTCTTTGAAGACGGTTCAACTCTTGTTGAACCGTCCAACGAAGAACTTGCCCAAAAAATCGGAGTGTGAGTATTTTCAATATTAGCTGGACCAAAATATTCTTTCACACATGGGTCAACGGTTTAGACCGGCCGAAGACGCTCGGTTCCGTGATTCGTGAAATAAATATTCCTGTATAAAGCGGTTGATATCTCCGTCCAATACAGCCGCCACATTTCCAACTTCAACATTGGTTCTGTGATCTTTAACCATTTGATATGGTTGAAGAACATACGATCTGATCTGAGACCCCCACGCTATCTCCTTCTTAGATTTGTGCATGGAATCTTTTTCTTCTCGCTTCTTCTCGAGTTCGAGATCGTAGAGCCGAGATCGTAGGACCTTCATGGCCATGGCGCGATTCTTGTGCTGTGATCTTTCGTTTTGACACTGGACGACGATACCAGTAGGTAGGTGTGTTATACGCACAGCAGAATCCGTGGTGTTGACGTGTTGACCACCTGCGCCGGATGAACGGTATGTGTCGATCTTTAGGTCGGTTTCGTTGATTTGAATTTCCACATCGTCGTCAGCGCTAGGGTACACGAACAATGCTGCGAATGATGTATGGCGTCGCGCGTTGGCATCAAATGGTGAAATTCGTACAAGGCGGTGAATGCCGACCTCAGCTCGAAGACGACCGTAGGCGAACTCCCCCTCCAGTGAAAATGTCACGGATTTAATACCTGCCTCTTCACCAAGCAGCGTATCCAGTATTTCCGTCTTGTACCCCTCACGTTCCGCCCATCTTAAATACATTCTCAAGAGCATTTCTGCCCAGTCCTGGGCTTCGGTACCGCCGGCGCCAGCATGAATTTCAACTATGGCATCGCCTCGATCTTCAGGTCTCGAGAATAGGCGTTGGATCTCGAGCCCACGCACGTTGTCTTCAAGTTCCTTGATCGTTCGTTCAACTTCGATTAGCGCTGACTTGTCCTCTTCCTCTAAGGCCAGGTCCAAAAAGACATGGGCATCCTCAATTTGTCGCTCCAAAGACCGGAAATGATCCACTAGCCTAGCAATCTGCTTCTCTTCTTTTAACATCGCCTTGGCTATTTCAGGGTTGTTCCAGAATTCGGCATCCTCATGTTTTGTCTCGAGTTCTTGTAGTCGGGCAAGCTTCGTATCCAGGTCAAAGATAACCTCTGAGTTCGAGCGCCTTTAATTCAATTTGTCCTATTCTATCCTGAAGTTCCACCATTTCTGTCCTCCTTGACCGAGGGTTGGTGTCCCGCATACCCTCGACCGTCAAGCCATTTGTTGTAAGCAGTAAAACCATCAGCGTCTCGTGATTCAAGCGCTTCATCGAGTATCTTTAGGCGGGAGTCCAACATATCGATATAGTGGATGAGAAGCGCTTCCCTGGTGGCCGGGCGAACTGGAGCTCCAAAGTCAGTCTGGCCATGATGAGACAACACAATATGCTGAAGTTCCAAAAACCATGGTTCATCTATGCATTGTTTTTCATAACCTATTTTATTGATCATTTCAAAGCCGAGTATGACGTGCCCTATAAGTCTCCCCTGTGTTGTCCTAGCTTGACCCAAGGGCTTCAGTTCATGAGTTTTCCCAATATCATGAACCATCGCTCCTGCTATTGCGAGGTCTCTGTTCATCTTCCCGTCTTCAGCCGCAAGGCAGACCACCTTCCTTGTTACTCCAACTAGGTGCTCTATAAGCCCTCCTTCGTACGCATGATGCACCATTTTCGCTGCAGGGCAGGTCTTCAATCCGGTTTCATTCTCAAGGAGAAGGGTGACCACGAGATCACAAAGGCTTTGGGGACGCAAGTCCTTTGCATAGGCCATCAATTCCTCGAATAGAGGCTCGGCTTTTTCTTGGCTCTGTCGCTGAAAAGCGGCCCTGTTCTCCAATTCGTCAGCGGCAGCTTTTCGCATCTTTTCAACTATAATTTGGTTATGATCTCGGTATGTGTCCACGTGGCCGTCTATCTTTACTACGTCCCCAGCGCAAAAATTACTACCATACCGCCGAATAGTTTCAGACCATAGCCGGGCTGAAATGGACCCAGTTGCATCTCGCACCACCATGTCTAGGAAATCATTGCCCGTTCGAGTCTTACGCATCTCAACTGATTGAATTTGAAAGAACTGGCTAAGCCTATCTCCAGGTTTCAATTGGCTAGCGAATAAATGCGCTGATCCTTGCGCCCGGGGAATTTTCTCTTGGCTGTTTACTGCTCTCTGTTTTTCAATCGGCATAGGCCTATCTCGGTCATGTTTAGTTATCGGAGGACACCATGCTTCCGCAAAAATTAATAATGAGCTTGCCCGGCTTCGCTTACAATGACATAAACCGACATCGCGTATCGGCGAGAAGCCGGAGGCGACTCAGCAATCTCAGTTCGTACAACCTGCAATGAGAAATGTCTTCAATCAGATACGTTCCTTGGCAATCACTATAACCATCATTATTTAAAACACGGATTTATGTATACCACTTTTCTAGAGATGTCATGTGTGATCGTGGCTGGCCTTACCTTAGGTGCGACCTTTGAAAGTAGTCCGAAATTTAGGGAAATCATGTTACGGCCGAAAAAAAAACGACGCAAGAGTTGTCCCGCCAGTCTAGTTTCATTTCACTACTCGGAAAGAGCCTAAGGAGTAACGGTCTGTGTTGAAATCGGCAGAGGACTCTTCAGGCACACAAATCTATTGAACCCACCAGACGTTTCTACCTAGTCGTTCGATGACGGACCACCGATGGGACTGACGAGGCGCTCTTAGCGCCCAAAGCGTCCAAGCATTTTTCTACGAAAGAATCTACGTCCACCTGCTTCCCGCCATGGAGTATGGAATATATCTCACCTAGGATGGGAGGGTGGAACCCTCGCTGGGTGGCAATCCGGTGGGCCAAACGCGCGGCTTCATATCCCTCTATGGCGATTTTCTTTTTCCTATATTGTTCCAGGAGCAGCAGGGCTGGTCTTGACTTCCCATGCTTTTCATCCATGTCAGCCAGGTCTCTCCCGAATGTGGCCGAACGTCCTCCTCTACATGTGGCAAGCAGGTCTGCCATCCATACCTGGCTCTCCGCGTCAAAAGTCTCGGGAATGGCTCCAAGCAAAAGGCCGAACTGCCTGATCTCTGTGGTCACGAGAGTGGCATAAGTTGCCAGAAAGTTCTCGGGAACCTTCTTAGACCCTTCAAGTATTCCAAATCCTATAGCATACACATTTTTCAACGCGGCCGCTATAGCCGTACCAATAACGTCGCTGGAATAGACTACCCGGAAACGAGGTGTTTCTATAAGAGTGCGGAGTCTTTCAAAAGTTTCATAGCTCTCGCAAGCTATCTGCGTTACGCCAGCGCCCCCGTAAACAATCTCATGAGCTAGGTTAGCTCCAGATAAGGCCCCTATATTCATCTTCCTGCCGACGCGATTGAGTTCTCTCTGCGCAGTCTGACTAGGCAGAAGCCCAGTTTCAGGAATGAAGCCCTTTGTGGCAATAATTATATCAGAGCCTTCCGGCGCATATTCGACTACCTTTATTATCAGGGCGTGGAAGTACTTGCTCGGAGTAACGACAAGAATTAACGAGGTATCTCCAATAGCAGCCCGAAGATCGGCCTCAGGTCGTACCGACCGCGGGAGAGCAACTTCCTTGAAATGCCAAGGGTGGTGGCCCTCAACCGTAAGTTTTTCTATTAGATCCTCGCGAGAGTCATACAAAATCAGGGAATGTTCTGACAAGTCTTCTTTTTTAAGCAGATTTTTGCCGATGTGTAGAGCGAGGGTATATCCCCAAACGCCGGCGTTGACCACCGTCAAGGTATTGCGGCCACGCAAAGGATAGATGCGCCTGTCAGCGTGATAGGCATAAAAATTTAGGAGTCGGAGATTGCCCGGAACATAATGGCGTCGTAACGGGGATTTCCTTACGGCCGACCGGGCGCTCAAAGTACTCAGTCCTCGCCTTATGGTTTCATCCACATCTGCTGTAATCACTGGATGGAATGGCGGTTCCTTCCTGTACCTTTTTTCAAAAAAAGCTTGAATACCCTCGATTTCGCGCTCCACATGCTGGCGGATGGTCTTAGTTTGGATCCTATCAACGCCTGTTACTACCTTGGCCATCAACTGGCTTGGATGAATCAATTTGTTTCGGGCAATTTCCTCGATGGCTCGATGTGAAATCCTCTGCATACTCAGTGAATTGTCGTCCGTAAGCTCGAAGGGCTCGCCAATATTCACTGACACTTCTCCAAAAACTAAATCCAAGCCTCTAAGCAACTTTTCAGTCTTGCCCAAGAGGACAAGAATCGGCAGGGAGAGGGATTTTCTCAAGGGCAGCATGGATAAGATAGGGAAAAAACGTGGGGCTGTGAGGTATGCGTCTTCAGGAATGCACGAATATGAGATAGCTACGGGTATGACCAGGGCCTTTCCAGTAGTCTTGACTGCGGCAATAACGCCATGTGGCACATAAGGTTCCCGCAATATGCCATCCCTGGAACGCACCGTATATCGACTCGTCCTTGAGAAAAGGGCTTGGAATTCGCCCCAGTCCGCAAGGCTGGCCGTGAACCAAGAATACGCCCTGTGTTGAACAGGTGCGAGATTTTTCGGGACCTCTAAAGTGCGGAACGCCTTCAACCAATTAGCCACCCATCCGGTCGTGATACTACCGCAAACATGCATTACCGGAATTCTTTCGCCTATTTTCCTGGCGAGTTCTGCAGTATGGGCATAGTCAAAATAAGAAGTGTGCCCCACAAAAAAGAATTCTGGTCCGTTGTAGTCTTTGATGCGCGCCACATACGCCTCAGGCAGGACGCCGGAAACGTCGCGGAACATCGTTCGCGTCAAGAACGTTAACATGGGTAAGATATGACTCATCGTGACCGGATCGTAAACTATGTCCAGATCCGACAGAGCCTTGATCAACTCTCGATAATCGCTACGAGGCTCATGTTCCTGCGCTAATCGGAGAGCCCTAGCACGCAACCCCTCTACGTCAATTGGCGCTGGGAGGTCGTCTGAGAAGTACTTCTCGAACTGCCGGTATCCGCCGTATGAATCGAGCATTTTCCATGCGCGGGGTTGCTTCATCCCAAGACCTTTGGCATTGATTTTGGCGCTGCTCGGCAGCTATTTCGCCTAGTTTACGATTCCTGTTGGAGGCCGTTCAGGGGTCCTCGCAGGCCCTCTAGGGCCGGGTCCCGGCCCTGCAGGAGCGGGTTGTTGGGTCGGCTGCGGCTGAGTAGTCGTAGAGGGAGCCGGTTGCGGTTGCGTTGGTTGAGCAGGCGCAGCACCGGGGGGCGTGGTAGTCACTGTCGGAGCCTGCTGCGGTTGAACCTGAGAAGCAGGTGCGGGCGGCTGTGGAGCGCCTTGGGGCGGCGCCGGGGCCGGCGGTTGCGCTGACGGAGGAGGTGCAATAGTCCCTTGGGACGGGGCTGAAGGCGGCTGTGCTTGAACAGGCGTACTGGCTTGAGTAAACCTTACCGACACCAGCACGTCGTTAAAAAGCGAATGAAACTTGTCCATACTCTGGGAAGGAGCCAAGCATGAAATTCGGAGGAGGATATCCTCATACTTATAGAACACGATTGCAATTTCCATCCACATTTTGAGCTTTTCTTCATATGCTTGGATGAAGAAGAAATAGGCCCCTGGCACATCGCACTTGAAATCACCCTCGTCAAGAATCTGGATGCTCTGCTTATCCTTTGATCCGGCCGTTTTTTGCATATCAGAGATGCCTTGTCTCAGCTCTTGTTTAAAAACCTCGAGTGAATCCTTGACCGGCGAGTGAGCTGCGACATGAATGCGGCTTCTGAAATTATCTGTCAATTCAGGCGCTTGATATACCACGTAATAGTTGCCCTGGGGTTTGTCAATCTTCACCCAAGTGGCGGGGTACTTCATGGTAAAACCATATTCATCGCTCTTAAAGACCAGGAAATCCTGCCCCCAGCCTATTGCTGGCAGTGACATGAGTATCACGATTGAGGCAACGGCTATCTTTGTGCATGTCCCCGCCCTAAGCAGACTCATTGAACATTCTCCTTTCATGGCCTGAATCTTCTGAGCAAGTGCAAATCATAACAGTAAATTCTGAGTATGGTCAATTGTTTTCTCCCGCACATCTGATGCCAATGAGTTTTGACTGTCGCTTCTGGAGTGCCTAAGGATGATTGACTCCTTGCGGATGCCGGCTCGCCACAGGCCCAGCAACTTTACCTATGCTCCAAGTGTAGCACAAAGAGCTGACGACGCAATAGAGGAATTCCTAACTTCTTATTGAGATGCGAATTCCACAAACTTCTGTAATGGTGATAAGAAGCAATACAATAAGCACCTAAAAATCCGTGTTATACCTCTCGTAATAAGGAACATTGGAGAATTATAAGAGTTGAAAAAGGCAATGTTTGATACAGGGTACGCGCCTACATACATATATAGCGTTTCTCCAAATTTCTGTCGGAATCAAAGGCTGTCTTTGCTTGGCCTTCCACGACCGACCAGGTCACATTAAAAATGTTGGAGCTTTACGGAATTGGCGCTTGAGACCATGCCTTTTCATGCCCGACGTGATGGGGCATTTAGTATCCCTGGATTCCCGTTTTCACGGAAATGACAGACTGCCTAATGCATGGGATTCGCGTTTACTTTCGAGAAACGCTGTATTCGAACCTTTACCTTCGCCAGCCGGCGCCTTTCCGCAAGACAGTAACGCCGGCTTCCACGCCGGCGTCTTCTCATTGGCCGGCGCACGGGCCAGCCCAGCTTCGATCAGAAGAAGTCCAAGAAGGGCGACAGTCTTACTCCATGGAATTGGCATTTTCAATGAAGGGCAAAATCTGATCGACTCTTTGAAGAACGTTGGATGCCCCAACTGCTTTCCACTAAGAAGAGCCTACTCCTTTTCCTTGGTTTTTTTCATAGCCATATACAACCGTTCTGAGGAGACGGGCAGCTCGCTAATCCTTACTCCCGTCGCGTCGTAAATGGCATTCAGTATGGCGGGGATAGTGGGCATGATCGCGCCCTCTCCCACTTCCTTAGCACCATAAGGACCATTTGGTTCTAGTGATTCCACTATAATTGACTTGACATTAGGCATGTCTAGGGCAGTTGGGATGCGGTACTCACCGAGAGAAGGATTGAGGATTCGACCCCTGGAATCGAATTTCACCTCCTCAAATAGACACTCGCCAAGTCCCATAGATAGAGATCCGTGCATTTGACCTTCAACCAGTGTACGATTGACAGCTAATCCGCAGTCATGGGCGTCTGTCATGTTATTCACGGTGATTTCTCCGGTTTCCATGTCCACGCTCACCTCGACTATTTGAGCCGAGCATCCGTAAGCGGGCGACGTACCTACTGCGGCTCCTTTATATGAGCCGCCGAGACGCGGGGGCTTGTACTTTCCAGTACCCACGATGGTGCCGGCTTTCAAAAAGGCGAGTCTGGCGGCCTCGCGGAATGTGAGATATTCACCAGACGGCGGATCAGTCCATCCGCGGTGTTCCTTGATAAACTGGGTGCGAATCTTCTCAAAGTTTCCGGGCTGCCCATCGAAGAAGACCTTTCCATCGCGAAATGTTATGGACTCTACGGGACACCCCAATTCGTCAGACAAGAATTGGGCAATCTTACTCCTAATTTCTTCAGCCGCTTCTTTGGTAGCGTGTCCGGTCATGAGCGTTTGTCGGCTGGAGTAAGCCCCTAGATCGACGCTTAGATCGGTATCGCCTGAAACAACCTTGACGTTCTCGAGAGGAATGCCTAGGGTCTCGGCAGCAATCATAGCCATAGCAGTATCGGAACCCTGACCAATCTCAGCCGAACCTGTCAAGACGGTTGCCACTCCACCGTCCTCACTAATCTTGATTACCACTGTGGAGTGATACGTATCAGACCTGTAAATAGGATAACCTGCCCCAGAAACGAAGAAACCACAGGCCATTCCTATCCCCTTGCCTTTAGGAAGCTTCCCTTTTTTCTTGTCCCAGTCAGATCCTTCCCGGACAGACTCGATGCATTCCTTCATCCCAAGGCTGGACATATCCAGCTCGTTGACCGTGACATCGCCCGCTTGCATGATATTCCTGAGACGCATCTCAATGGGGTCGATACCAAGCTTCTCCGCCGTCATGTCCAGAAGCTGTTCGAAGGCCGCCCTGTGCGCCACGCCTCCGTGGCCTCTCTGGGCTCCGCATGCAGGCCTGTTCGTGTAAACACGGTACCCGTCATATTTCATGGCCTTTAATTTATAAGGGCCGCCGAGGAGAGACCCAGAGTAATACACCGTTGCAATACCAAAACTGGTGTACGCGCCGCCGTCGAGCACAGCCTTATTCTTTAGTGCCATCATTGTGCCGTCTTTCTTGACGCCCAAGCTCATCTCGGCATAGAATTGATGCCTCGCCCTGCTGTGGAGAAATACCTGCTCCCGAGCATAGGTCATTTTGACGGGTTTCCCTGTCATGCGGGATAATAGACCAGCGCTCATTTCCAGTGGGGTTGCTTCGCACTTAGGCCCGAATCCACCGCCCACATAGGGCTTTACAACCCTCACGTTGCCCACGGGTATCCTCAAAACCATGGCGACGGTTCTCATGACATAGTGGGGAACTTGTGTTGATGTGTAAAGCGTTAGCCTTCCGTCCAGGTCGAAAACCGCCAGACAGGAATGTGGTTCAATAAATGCTGCGTCCTGCCGCTTATTCAGAAAGGTGTGATCTACTACTAAATCGCTCTCGGCAAATGCCGCCGCGGTGTCTCCGAACTCCTGGTGGACCTCGGCATTGAGATTCCCTGGAAACTCGGCATGAATCTGAGGCGCCCCCTCTTTCATTGCTTCGAACATGTCAAAGACAGCGGGAAGCTCTTCGTAATCGACCTTAATGAGGTTCACAGCCTCAAGCGCGGTAGCATAGTCCACAGCCGCCACAGCCGCTATTTCGTCGCCCACATACCTAACCTTCTCGTAGGCGTACAGCGTTTCGTCATATCTTGCAGGGGATACGCCGTACTTGACGATACCGGCCTCTTTCGCTGTGGCAATAGCCTTGACGCCTTTGAGCTTGAGGGCTTGAGTAGTGTCTATGTGCAATATCTTTCCATGAGCTATGGGGCTATGTAGAATTGCGCCATACAGCGTCCCTGGCATGATGAAATCATCAGCGTATTTTGCGCGACCTGTGGCCTTAGCAGGACCGTCAATTCTAGGAGCCCTTGTATTCAGTACTGAGAACTCGCTCATATCACACCTCCGTTCCCTCTAGCGACTTCGCGGCCTCTTGAATGGCCTCAACAATCTTCTGGTATCCTGTGCATCGGCACAGATTGCCCGAGATTGCTGTTCTGATCTCCTGCTCCGTCGGTTTAGGATTTTCTGCCAGCAGAGCCTTGGCAGAGAGGATCATACCAGGAGTGCAAAAACCGCATTGTATAGCTCCTTTGTCCACGAAGGCCCGCTGAATGGGATGCAGTTTCCCGTTTTCTGCCAGACCTTCTATGGTCAGCACGTTTCGTCCGTTGGCCTGGACCGCAAGTACGAGGCAGGAATTGACAGGCTTACCGTCCATAATGACTGTGCACGCGCCGCAATCACCCAAACCGCAACCGTGTTTCGTGCCCGTCAGGCCGAGATCTTCACGGAGGAATTGTAGCAAAGTCGTGTTCGACTGCACCGCAGCCTCGACCTGTTCACCATTTACCACCAAACTGATTATGGTCTTCATATCTTTTCTCTCCACAATGTTATGGCTTCCAGGATCTGGCATTCTCCCAAGCCCTCTCAAGGCAGCGCTTGGTAAGCGTCTCAATCATCATGCAACGGTATTCCATGGTACCCCGATGATCAGATATGGGGCTGCAGAAACCGACGCCGATCTCGCCTGCGCGCTGGAATAATTCTTCAGAAGGTTTATTGCCAATCAAGAATTCCTCTGCCCCATAAGCCCTCAACGGCGTTGGCGCAACAGCACCAAGAGCTATACGTGCATCCACAATTGGTCCATCCGGACCCTCTAAAGTCAATCCCGTGGCCACGTTAACCATAGAAATTTCAAGAGTTTTCCGAGCCCCGAGTTTAATGTAGGATCCTCCGCTCCACGGTGGAGGTGTTTCAATGTTGAGGCAGACCATCAATTCATGCGGTTCGATAATGCAATCCCCGGGACCCCTAAAGAAATCGTTGACCGAAACGTCTCTTTCTCCCTTTGCGCTCTTGAGTTTCACCGTCGCGTTCAAGACCATGCATGCAGGGGGTAGGTCCGCTGCTGGCCTAGCATTGACGAGGTTTCCCCCAATGGTCGCTCGATTCCGAATCATCGGAGCGCCTAGTCTGCTAGCCGCAATCGCCAGAGGAGTGAAGCGGTCGTTAATCAGCTCGTGACGAGATAGTTCCCTAGCGGTCACGGCACAGCCCACTGTGACCCGATGGCCGTTGCGGGGGATAATGGCGTCAAGTCCGGGCACCCTTGCTATCGAAATCACATGGGCCGGCCTGTCGATCCTCTGCTTCATTCGCACTAAGAGGTCTGTACCTCCTGCTAGGACCTTTGCATTGCCACCCAGGCTCGAAAGCAACTGAAGTGCCTCCTCCAAAGTCGATGGTTCATGATACTCGAATTTTGGCAGGAGCATGTGCTATTCCTCCATAAATAGGGTTGGGGTTTTCAAAGCGACTATTTGATATTAATGACTATTTTATGGATGTATTTGTCGGCCACCTTTAGATCAGAATATCATACTTTGCGACCCCAGTTCTATCACCCAGCGCTGCCTCCTCGCGTCTTGAGTCTTCCGGCAATGCGCCTAAAAACCGACCCTTCGCATACTGCAGAGCATTCAGAAAGAGATGCTTCATAGTAGCAAAATCCTGGACAGGCGTGCGATCCAGCCAAAGACCTCCCTGCATAACGAGATCTGCCAAGCTTTACCACAAGAACCTCTAGCAACCCTCCGCAGGTATGGTGAAACACAAAGTATCCTTTTCGAAAGTCAGTAGTATTAGCCCTATAAAGATAAAATGTGACGGATGGGTCAGACAGCAGTCGGGCAAGGTTGTTCCAGGTGACCGAGCATTCAGTGCATTTCAGAATGTCAGTATCGGAGGGCGTTCGTGCTTTGAATCCGTGCTCAACGTATTTTCCGATTTTCTGATGAAGCGAAGCAACACATGCTGTTGACTGAGATTCGCGCTCTTTAGCAATATCTTCAACCAATGTAGAGGTTATTCCAAAGGTAGATGCAAACTCCACAAGCCGAGTCACATTCCGCTTTACCATAATCTTTCTTTGTTCTTGTTCGGATGCATCGTCATCTGCATCGAAGGGTTCGCAACGGAAATAGACCCAACCAGTATAACCGCCGAAAGGGGTGCCATCGTTTGGTCTATTGCAGGCCATGACTCCTCGGGCTATTTGTGGATCCACGGGCACTATCACGTGGTATGTTTTTCCAGAAGGCTCCAGGCCTATCCATCCTTCATTTCCCGACTTAGATGATAGAGTTGCTCGATAAATATCCGAGAGTTTAATTTCCATACTGGCAAACCAAGGTAAAGATTCTGTACCAAGAACACTTGTAAATCACCATAACCGGTTGATGAATCTCTGTCAAGCCATAATAGAGCTACTGGGAAATTCATTGACAATGTCTGTGAAAACGATTATCCATGATAGCAATTCAGAATCATGAACTAAATATATTCAATCGAGTCCCTTCTCGATCATACCGGTGGAGAGATGATTGGAACACCCGACAATACCCAGATGGCTTATGCTGCCCCTATAGTGACAAAAGCTACAAGGATCCTGAGGTTGATCACAAAAGCTAGTAATAACCTAGGGTTAAGCGATATTGCGTCCCAACTGTCATTAGCCAAGTCAACGACTCATGGAATCCTTACGGCCCTGGAGTCTGCTGGATGGGTTCTGAGAGATCCCATATCTCGCGCCTACACGTGTGGGTATGCTTTGAAAGACCTCGGCGAGGCGGCCATAGTAAGGCTACCTCTCATTAATGTAGCAAGGCCATTCCTTGAGGACTTAAGCGCAAAACTGGGGGAAGACATCTTCCTGGGGGTCGTAGCAGGTACGAACATCCTAATCCTCGATCAGGTAGAAACATCGAAAGAATTGAAGGTCACGGCCCGACCTGGCACGCGTCTCTCCTTATTTGCTGGCGCAGCGGGGAAAATATTCCTTGCATTCCTAGATGAGAAGAAACTAGACGAGATCTTGCGTACCACTATCTTGCCTCGCTTCACTCCGGCTTCCATAACCGATCCTGTAGCATACAAACGGGACCTTAAAAGAGTGCTAGAGGCTGGTTTTGCAATAGATTCGGGAGAATATATTACAAATTGCCGCGCTGTGGCGGCTCCAATATTTTACGGTAAAAAAAACAGGCGACGGGTGATTGCCGGATTTTGGCTTGTCAGCCTTGATTGGGAGCACACCTCTGTGGAGTTAGACACCATTCAGGAGCTCACTCTTGAGACGAGCGAATTAATCTCTCGGGCGATAAGCAACACCTATAAATAAAAAGGCTATAGAGAGGTTCCTGGTGTTCAATCCGCGACTTCTGTTCGAACAACCACTCTTGCAGGGGCACCGTCTCCTTGTCGAATGTTCAACGGAAGGCAGAAGATTTCGCATGGGCCGGCGGGGACGTTCAATAAATTGACTGCTTCTACCACGACGACACCGGCCCCCAATAACCTTCGATGAACAGGCGCCCCTTTGTTTGCGTACCTCTCGATTGATAGATAATCAATTCCCACAAGCGCGACTCCGTACTCTACAAGAAACTCAGCCCCATCCTCAGAGAGACATACGTAGTCTTGGATAAATTGTCTCTCCAGCAATTTAGGACCGTTGTCGGTCTTGAGGAGGATACGTTTGCGCCCTTGCAGGTCCGAACGCTCTAGCACGCGTCTGTCGATGCAGTTCTCTGATCTTAAGTCAAGGACTATTGCCGGACCTATAAGGGTGGTAGGTGGTATTTCGTCAACTGTCCGCCCACTAACAAGGTAATGGGCCGGCGGATCAACATGAGTTCCCGTGTGAGTGCTCAAGTGGAGTGCGGAAAGATTGAAGGCGTCGCCGGTTGACGTGTGGAAAATTTGCCGACATTCAAACAAAGGATCACCTGGAAAGGACAGCATGCCTTCCTCTAGAGGGAGGCTCGCATCATACCATGTCACCATGAAAGCCTCGGAACAAAAACGGTCAAATCCTAGGGTCTGGCTCCAGCGTGGCCGTCAATTGCTGTTCTGAAGACTCTCGCAATATTCTCAGCCGCACCTGCTCACCAGGACTCTTTTGGAGTATGATGTTACGGTATTCATCGAATGTCGTAACAGGGGAGTCATCTATGGATAGCAGCACATCGCCTCCTACTACAATCGGCTGGCCTCTCAAATAGACGAGTTTTCCTCCGCCTTTGAGGCCAGCCCTGTCCGCGGGACTTCCCGCCGCCACTTCCATAATTAACAATCCATTCACAGGCCGCAAACCTATGGCCTTCGCCACAAGAGGGGTGAGCTTGAAGGATAAGCTGATACCCAACCAGGGATATATCCGTCTGCCAAGTTTAATAATTTGAGAGGCGATCCTTTTTGCACGGTTGATGGGTACAGCTAGACCTATGCCCGTAAATCCGCCGGTTGGCGTCGGATTTACCAAGGCGGTATTAATGCCGATCACTTCGCCTCGAGAGTTGATGAGAGGACCACCGCTATTGCCGGGATTTATTGCGGCATCTGTTTGAATCAAGTCCATTAAAGTCCTATTCCCTATATTCATATCACGGTGCAGTGCGCTAATGAATCCGGCTGTGACTGTATGCTGAAACCCCCAGGGGTTCCCTATGGCAATGACACGCTGTCCAGGAACAAGTGTATCCGAATCGCCAAGGCGCGCCACAGCCATGTTCGGAAACGGATCAACCTTGACTACTGCCAAGTCATTCGCCGGATCGCGACCTACAAGCGTCGCTCCTAGCGATTTCTCCCCACTAAAGCCAACCTCTATGTTATCCGCCTCCGCGATTACATGATTGTTGGTAAGAATATGTCCTGCTTGGTCGATGACAAACCCCGTTCCCTGGCCATCTTGAAGCGGAACAACCTGCATCCAGAAGTTTATAGCTCGGCGTATAGTGATTATATTGACAACTGCCGGACTCACTTCCTTATACACTCTCATAACAACCGCCTCGCTGCTTTCGAGAGGCTGTTGAGCTATGGATTCCGCGGCAGGGGGTGAGAGGCCGATTTGAGAGCTCCGGCATCGGTTTATCCACATTCCTATGATGGTACCTGCCCCGAATATAACCACAAGCGTAACCCAAATGGATAACTTCCGCCAAAGTGTCATCGCACTATCCCCTGATAAGGCGCCAGGGCATTGTAAGGAAGGGTGCCCTCCCAATGAGGGGCCTGAGGGGGGGAGTATGGATGATTAGCTCGGCTCCCGGTTTGAGACGACCACTGCGGCGGTTCACCATAGCCTTCGGTTAATGGCATTATATTCACTCGCCCTTTTTCATCGCGAGCTATGACTCCGATACCGAGGTCCTGACCCTGCGGCGACAACAACCGTAATGGTTGTCCATTCAAAGGATCCGCATACGGGGCCTGAGCCGCGTAAGCCGCCTGACCTAGCAACCACGAGTGGGCATTATATACGCCCGGGTTCATTGTCCACCATGACTGAAGCTGAGCCGCGTCCACAGACAGGGCGGGCTTGGCATATTGATCCCCCAAAAAATTCCCAGTTGGTTCTGAAGGATTCCATGAAGCCAATCCTTGTTCCACGGGCATTTTAGGGTTAATAAAGCGCTGTGGGGGCTTAGGATAGTCTTGCACCGGATCTTTTTGAAGAACTTTTCTCATAAAGTCCATCCACACTGGCAATGCGGCAGTAGCTCCATACTCCTTCTTGCCGAGAGGAACCTTGGCATCATGACCCATCCATACCCCTGTGGTGTATGTAGGGTTGAAGCCTATGAACCACGCGTCGGTGCAATCATCCGTGGTGCCTGTCTTCCCGGCTAAATCGCTGCGCCGAAGCTTTGCGGCCATACTTGCAGTACCACTCGAACATGCTTCCTTCAACATAATTGTCATTGAGTAGGCCGTTCCAGGACTTAGAATCCGTTCGGGCTCACGCGTAAATCTTTGCGGAGGAAAAGATCGTTCAAGTAGCGCCTCGATATTCGAGGGGTTGAGTTCCACAGGTCCGCCCAAGCTGCGCAGTTCATTAATAAAGCCCTGTCTCGATGCGGGCGTTGACCCCTCTCTAATCCTGTTCCCCGCCTCTTCATAAGAATGGAAAGGTTGCTCAGAAGTTGGTCCATCTCCCTGAGTACCTTGAGCGGTGTCCACAAACACCGACGTGTTGTCTTCCAAGACCCTGCCAAATCTGTCCACGACTCGCTTGACCAGTACAGGGCTGAGCCTTATACCATTGTTGGGGAAGACTGTATAAGCGCCGGTCAACTCCAACAGAGTGACCTCAGAGGCGCCAAGGCTCAAAGAAGGATTTCCCCGCAAACGTGAAAAAATTCCCATTGCCCGCGCCGTTTGAATGATCTGATCCGGTCCCGTTTCCATAAAAATTTTTACTGCCGCAATATTCCGTGAATAAGCTAAGGCTTGCGAAAGCGGAATCACTCCTCTGAAAGTCATGTCAGAGTTGGCAGGAATCCACGGTGGTTCATTAGGCGACGTAACTACCGCTATAGGTTCATCGATCACCAAGGTATGAGGCATCAGACCAGCCCACTGGACTCCTGCTGCAAAAATAATAGGCTTGAAAGCGCTACCTGGCTGTCGCAATGCTTGAACTGCCCTGTTGAAATTCGATGTCTCGAAATCAAGGCCTCCTACGAGACTTTTCACAAATCCCGTCTTATTCTCTATGCAAACCAGAGCACCTTGCACCGCGGGCACGTCATAGAGCTCCATCTCCGGTCCCTGTTCTGTAAAACCTACTACTTTAAGTCTGATGAAGTCTCGAGCGCGGTATGGGGCTCCCCCAGGGAGGCTTATCCTTTGCTGATGGTTTCCAGGAAATCCCACCAGGCATTCCTGACGATCGGCATTGCTTTTCCTGCGCTTCGCTTGTTTGACCGTTTGGTTATCGATGACTATGGCTGCAACCACGTCACCCTTCGAGTATGACCCGGGGCTCGAGCCTGATAGAAATGCTCGCGCCTCTCCAGCGTCCATTCTTTTCACCAGTCCGTGAGGCCTTCCCTGTCGCCTCTCCCATTCTTTAGCGCCTTTAAGCAATGTTTCAGAAGCCGCTTGCTGAAGCTCCGGATCGCAGGTAGTCCAAACCTGGAGCCCGTCGTTGTAGAGTCTATCTTCTCCGTATTGAGCTACAATGTATCGTCGGACCGCTTCCGTAAAATATGGGGCCTTTTCAAATGGAGAGGGCAGCTCCTCTCTAAAATGCAGTGGCAGAAGCGTTGCAGAATAATACTGCTCATCGCTGAGAAAACCCGCCCGAGCCATGCGTCCAATAACCACATCCTTTCTTTTGAGGGCAGCGTCCAAATTCTTCTGTTGAGAGAATTTTGAAGGGTTTGCGACAAGGCCGGCGATAAAGGCGGCCTCTGCCACGTTTAAGTCTTTAGCTTTCTTGCCGAAGTAGGTACCCGCGGCAGATTCTACCCCGTAAGAGCCTTTTCCAAGGTAAATCTCATTGAGATATAAACCCAATATCTCTTTTTTGGAGAGCGTCTTCTCTATCCGGTAGGCTAAAATAGCCTCTCTGACCTTGCGGGAAATCTTCTTTTCTTTCGACAAAAGTAGATTTCTTGTTACTTGCTGAGTTATTGTGCTTCCACCCTGGGAAAAAGTGCCTTCTTTGACATTCTGGACAAGGGCTCGAACGATTCCATGTACGTCCAGGCCTGAGTGCGAAAAAAATCGAGTATCTTCAGCAGCAAGAAACGCATGAATAACGTGTTCAGGCAATATACCTACATCAATGGGAAATCTTTTTTCCCTATAAAAAAGGCCGATTACCGATCCATCACCAGCAAAAAAGGTTGACACTGTCCTCGGTCGATATGCCTTCAGGTCTGGAATAGAAGGTAAGTCCTTGGAGTAAGTTAAGTAAAGCCCGATGAGCGATCCAAAGAAGCAGGACGTCAAGGCGCAAAGTATTAGCAAAGGTATTCCGGCGCCTAGCCATACAAACAGACACCCCATGCTCCGTTGCATCTTGTTCATAAGTATGCGAAGCCTTGCCCGCTGTTCGCCTTTGTGTGCCAGTTCATAGGGCTCATTGTTGAATCGATCAGAACTTTCCTCTTGTATCACTCTACGGTAACCCCGCATCTAGGTCAAGTTCGCATTCATTTTGGTTTGATGTGGTGCCTGTGCTTGATCGCCTAAACTGCATGAGGTACACTTCTTTGCATCTTCATTTATAGGGAGGATACCTGTGTTGCGAGTCGGCCAAGGATTCGATTTTCACGCACTTAAGGCAGGACGAAAGCTCGTTCTGGGGGGTGTCCTCGTCGATCATGATAGAGGTCTAGAAGGCCACTCCGATGCGGACGTCCTGACACACGCCATAATAGATGCTCTGTTGGGGGCGGCCGGTCTCGGGGACATAGGGATGCACTTTCCTGACGATGATCCATCGTATAAAGATGCCAACAGTCTTGACCTTCTTAGAAAGGTTTGTGGGATTATCCGGAGACAGGGTTGGGAGATATCAAACGTGGATGCGACGGTCCTGGCGCAGGAACCTAAACTCGCCCCTTACAGGGGAGCCATAGAACAAGAACTCGCCTCTTGCATGGGCATATCGCAAAATTCTGTGAACCTAAAAGCGACCACCACGGAAAAGATGGGATTTATAGGCAGGGGAGAAGGGATGGGCAGTTCTGCTGTGGCGATGCTTCGTCCGAGGGAGCCTGAAACGTGAGCATTCTGCCGGAGGGCGAAAGGAGAATAATATGGCTTTAAGGGTTTATAATACGATGACTCGGCAAAAGGAGGAATTTGTTCCGGCGACGCCCGGAGAGGTCAAGATGTACGTCTGTGGTGTCACTGTATATGATATGTGTCACATAGGCCATGCGAGATCTATGGTGTTGTTCGACGTAATATACCGTTATTTACAGTACAAACATTTTGCCGTTACATACGTGAGAAACTTCACAGATGTTGACGACAAGATCATAAACCGCGCTAGAGAACGTGGTGATCATTGGAAAAAATTGGCCGAAAAATTTATTGACGAATTTTACATTGACATGGACGCTCTAGGCTGTTTGCGGCCAAGCCACGAACCGAGGGCCACGGATCATATTCCTCATATTGAGGAATTGATAGCAAGGCTGATCGAAAAGGGGTATGCGTACGTGGCTGACGGCGACGTTATGTTCTCGGTGGACAAGTTCAGAGGTTATGGCAAACTTTCGGGAAAAAGGGTTGAAGACCTCGTTGCCGGTGCCAGGGTCGAGGTTGACGAAAAAAAAAGGAATCCATTAGATTTTGTCTTGTGGAAGGCGGCTAAGCCGGACGAGCCTTTTTGGGAGAGCCCCTGGGGACCTGGGCGGCCTGGTTGGCATATCGAATGCTCAGCCATGAGTATGCATTTTCTCGGGGAGCACTTTGACATTCATGGAGGAGGAGCAGACCTGACATTTCCCCACCACGAAAATGAAATCGCCCAGTCAGAGAGCGTATCGGGCGCTCCTTTCGCCAAATATTGGATACACAACGGTTTCGTGAATATTCGCCAAGAGAAGATGTCCAAGTCTCTGGGAAACGTCCTCAACATAAGGGACATTCTCCAAGAAATTCATCCCGAGGTTCTGCGGCTGTTTTTACTATCCAGCCATTATCGAAGCCCTTTGGACTACAACGAGACATCAATAAGAGAGGCCGCTGCTGGGCTTCAGAGGCTGTACAGAAGCGTAGCAGCGTTGGACGCCGTGGACGGAGAAGCCACTGAGGAGTCGTTGCCTACGGTTCTTGTGAATATTCGAGGCAAATTCTGTGAAGCCATGGACGATGACTTTAACACTCCGAGGTGCCTTGCTCTGCTCTTTGATGCAGCCAGGGCTATGAATAGGATCACCGCACAGGCTCAAAGCGACCCCCAAAATACCCCTCAAAAAACTGTACTGGAGCAAGTATGTTCCGAGATGTTAGATGTGTCTAGACATGTCCTGGGCATACTCAGAGAAGATCCAAGAGCGTTTGTAGAAGAGTTTAGAAAAGCAGGTGCGGACGGATTGGCCATAGATGTACTGGCAATCCAGAAACTCATTGGAGAGAGAACCGCCGCTCGAAAAGAGAAGGATTTCAAGAGAGCCGACGAAATTCGCGCCGAACTTGCGTCATACGGAATCATCCTAGAAGACGGTCCCGATGGTACGACCTGGAGGTTAAAAGAAAATCATTGATGGATATCATCATTGAAGATCTCGAATACGTCTATAATCCAGGAACTCCTATGGAGTTAAAGGCCTTACAAGGGATCTCTCTGACCATTCCATCTGGCAGCGTACTAGCGATACTTGGTACGAGTGGATCTGGCAAGACCACATTGCTAAAGACCCTCAACGGGCTTCTTACTCCTACGTCAGGGAAAGTACTCATAGATGGAAAAGACGTGAGGCAATTTGGCGCAGAACTGCGAAAACGCGCGGGGTTGGTTTTTCAGCAACCTGAAAGACAGGTTTTTGAAAAGACAGTCTTTGAGGACATATCTTTCGTGTTACGGCACTTCAGCGATCTATCACAGGAAGAAATCCGAAAACGGGTTGCCATGGCGGCAAAGCTCGTAGGGCTCGATTTAGATAAATTGGGCAATCGAACGCCGTGGAAGCTTTCCGTAGGCGAGAAGAGACTAGTGGCAATGGCGGGTGTTATGGCAAACGATCCTGACGTCCTGATTCTGGACGAGCCCACCATTGGGCTTGGGCCGGGGGCTGTCGAAACAGTCTTGAAGCTAGTTGAACGCCTGAAGAATGACAACAAGCGTACCGTGATACTGGTTTCTCATCAAATAGACGCTTTTCTTCAGCACGTTGACAAAATCGCAGTACTCGATATAGGAAGACTCGCAGCATTCGGGACGCCGGCGGAAGTTTGTGAAGCGTTAGGAGAGAACTTTTCGTTAAGACCTTTACTACCGGAGCCGGCCTTACTGATACATGACTTAAGACGTTGGGGAGTCGATGTACCTACTGAGGAGTATGACTTAAGAAAGTTGGCAAAACGAATCGTTGGAGTAATCAAACAAGATTCAAGCGCCTGTATAAGAGCCCGTTCTGAAAACTGAAGAAGGAATCCTCCTCCACTGAAAATACTAATAATTGCCAGGTACCTGCTGTGAGTATATCCAAGAACCAACGGCACGCGGCTTTCAGTCCCATTACATTGAGCTTGATCGTTGGCGCTATAATTTGTGCCATGCCCATTAAGAGTTTCTCTCAAGCTTCCGGCCTGAGCCTCAACGAGGTGATTAGCCGGATGAGGAACGTTTACTCTAAACAGTGCTGTTTCAAAGCCTCCTTTGACCAACTCACCGTCAACGTGACTATGGATATGAGGGACAAATTTCAGGGCACCATGTACGTCAGGAGGCCTTCAAGTATCGCTCTTGATGTCGAAACCCCGGAGAATCAAAAGGTGGTTGTTCAAGGAAAATCCTATGCCGTGTATTTTCGGCAAGATGGAAGCGTTGTTCGAGGAGACGTACCCCCTGAAATGAATGTAGAGCAATTCTTTGGCTTTTTTGCGGACATTGCGAGTATTGAGCGAAATTTTGACATAAATTTTCCTGAAAAATCTGTGGACACGTTGGAAAATCTTATCTTTCTTGAGTTGACCGACAAACATACCAATCAATCCACATACAGGATACTCCTTGGCATAGACGCAAAGGCATTCACCGTACGACGAGCTGTCATATACGATGCACTGGGGAACTATAATCGCTTCGATCTATCCAATATAACCTTTTTGTTATCGGTTCCTGATACGCGCTTCTCTATCAATGCTCCGACGTCTCATGGTAGCTTAGGAAGACGGGAGAACGACTAATCAGAAAATCACTAATGGGATTTAAGGATGGAGTTTCCCATGAGGAATGAACCCACCGAGACTTGTACCCCTGTTGAAATTTCTGACGACGACATTTACGAAGCCATGAGAGAGATGTCCGGATACCTTGATATAACTCCTGGGGACTTCAAAGAAGTGTACGTAAGGGCATTTCAGCATGCTGTGAGGAGACTTACTCGTGCGATGCGTGTATCCACAATAATGACAACGGATGTCACGAGTGTCACTCGCGAGACACCGATCAGGGTGGTAGCCGAGTTAATGGCCGAGAGGAAGATTTCTGGGGTGCCGGTGGTTGATGAGGACGAACACGTAGTCGGAGTGATTTCCAACCGTGATTTCTTGGCAGCCTTAGGTGGGTACAGGTCAGGTACGTTAATGAAAATTGTAGCGGATTGTTTGAAAGGGAGCGGATGTTTGGCTGTTGAGGTCCGGGATCAACGTGCGGAAGATCTCATGACAAGCCCTCCTGTTACCGCGGCTCCAGACACACCGATAGTTGACGTTGCAAATATTATGGCCCAGCGAGGTATCAACCGGATCCCCATCGTTTATCCTAATGGAAAACTCGTCGGAATAGTATCTCGCGCCGACATAGTAAACTCTTCACTCATCGGGTGATGCGAATGGATTATTTCTCCAAGATGAAAGGTGCGAGCAAGAGTCCACCGCCTGTTTCTGGCTGGGAAATATTCCTATCGTGGCTGGGCTCTTTTCTCGGAATCGGAGCCATCGCTTTAATGAACCTGGAAATCAATGGCACCAGTGATACCACGTTCGTGGTTGGTTCCTTTGGGGCTTCCGCAGTCCTTGTTTATGGTGCTACCAAAAGTCCGCTCTCGCAGCCTCGAAACCTGATAGGAGGGCATATCCTCTCTGCAATAATAGGCGTTGCGGCTTTCAAGATATGTCAAGGCGAGGTTTGGCTTGCAGCTCCTCTTGCGGCTTCTACAGCCATTGCGGTCATGCATGCCACAAAGACGCTACATCCTCCGGGCGGTGCCACAGCGTTAATCGCGGTTCTTGGAAGCGACAAGATCCACGCTTTAGGCTTTTTGTACGCTTTGTTCCCTGTGGGCGTGGGAGTCTTGGTGCTGCTCGTCGTGGCGTTGATTTTTAATAACCTGTGGCGCACCAGGTGTTATCCGGAATATTGGCTTTGACGCGAAAGGCGGTGCCAGATCAATTCCCCATCAATATAGCGGTTCTAGAAATTAAACACGAATTGCGTGCATGGTCTCGCCTGTCCTTACATTCCGCACTATTTCATGTGGGAGATTGAGGATTTTTTTGTAGAGGGAAAAAGCCGCGACAAGAGTGGTAGAATTTAGTAATCAGAGGGCCACCTACTCCATGGAGGTGCCCCATGTCGGAGCGGTCCGAGCAGATTCGTGCCAGCGACGTGAGTTTTCTACCGATCGTTGCGTCGTATGTCAAGAGGTTGGGAATCGTGGACGAGGTGA
>Ga0172368_10000455_pt1 | contig 58739 bp, 44 predicted proteins | sample Lak11m_FD_114540 | JGI IMG/M metagenome (GOLD analysis project Ga0172368, IMG submission 114540) | Freshwater microbial communities from Kabuno Bay, South-Kivu, Congo - kab_022012_11m | ecosystem: Environmental > Aquatic > Freshwater > Lake | place: Democratic Republic of the Congo: South-Kivu... | reverse complement strand
GGATATGTCAATATCTTGATGAAATCAATGAAATGCCTGTGATCTTCAAATGGAAATATAAGATGGATGAAATGCCTGGAGGGATTGAGTCATTGTAATGTTATTTTGGAATCTATGTACTAGGGAGCTATACAAGTGAATCGAAGATCATTAATTCACCGGATCCTGCCATAAATACTGTAATCATATATCCAAACGATTATGAAATGGAACCAGAATCAACACCCATATCAATATCTACTGAAGAATTCTTAAATAAAAATGATAGCACAGCTACTGTGAAAACACCGGGATATGACATGACATCTGCATTTCTCATGATTTTCGCATATTTTCTATATTCAAGGAAAAAGAATGGTTTGTGATATAGATCATTTTTTTTAAACACATTCATCATTAATAATCAATATATTTATTCCAAACTCTTTAGAAAGTCTTAAATATAGAATATTGAATAAACAGTCCCCTCATGCTTTCCTATTTTTTTTTAGGAATCATTGCAGCATACATGGTCGGGTCCGTATCAGCTCTGATATTAAATAAAAAAGATCGCTTGTGCACATACGTATCATTTCTTAGTGCATCTATCGCATCCATCTTTGGTATTGTTTTTTCTTTGTCCGTATTATTTGGGGAGAACTTTGAATTTACGACAACAAGTGACTTGCCTTTGACCTATGGTCTTTTTGTGGATAAACTGTCAGCCTTCTTTATTCTTGTCATATCAATAACAGCATTTGCAGTATCAATCTATTCGATCGGATATGTCCGTGAATATTACGGAAAGAAAAATATCGGATACCTGGGATTCCTGTATAATATTTTTATTCTTTCAATGATCCTTGTTGTTACTGCAAATAACGTCGTCATGTTCCTGATAGTCTGGGAATTAATGTCCATAATATCATTTCTGCTTGTGCTTTTCGAGCATGAGAAAGAGGAGGCAAGAAAAGCGGGTTTCATTTATATTGTGATGACTCATATCGGTACCGGGTTCATTATTTTGTCATTTCTGATCCTTGCAGGTTCAAGCGGAAGTTTCAATTTCAATACATTCAATGCCGGTGCGGCAGCATTGTCTCCCGGCCTAAAAGATGCAGTTTTTATTTTTGCGCTTATTGGCTTTGGGACAAAAGCCGGTATTGTTCCCCTTCATATCTGGCTCCCGTATGCTCATCCTGCGGCGCCGAGCAATGTTTCTGCGCTCATGTCAGGTGTAATGATTAAAACTGCAATTTTCATGCTTATCCGGGTCTTTTTTAATTTCCTGGGTGCAGATGTTGCCTGGTGGGGCATGCTTGTGTTGATACTTGCATCCGTTTCAGCGCTTCTTGGTGTATTGTATGCTCTGATGGAACATGATATGAAACGCCTTCTTGCCTATCACAGCGTTGAAAATATCGGGATAATCCTCATAGGAGTGGGAGTTTCAATGATCTTTATGGCAACAGGTCATCCTGATCTTGCAGCCTTTGGATTAATAGCGGGGCTATACCATACGATCAATCACGCTGTATTTAAATCGTTGCTGTTCATGGGAGCTGGTTCCATCGTGTATGCAACGCACACAAAAAACATTGAGGAATACGGGGGACTTATCAAAAAAATGCCATGGACGGCGCTTTTTTTCTTAATAGGCGCAATATCAATCTCAGCACTTCCACCGTTTAATGGTTTTGTAAGTGAATGGCTGACTTTCCAGGCACAATTACTCAGTATCAACCTTTCAGATAATATCACTAAAATGCTCGTGCTTTTTAGCGGCGCTGGTCTTGCTCTCACAAGCGCCCTTGCAGCAGCATGTTTTGTAAAAGCGTTCGGAGTAAGTTTCCTTGCTCTTCCAAGAAGTGAACATGCGCAACATTCAAAGGAGGTGCCAATTCCAATGCTGATAGGAATGGGTATTCTTTCACTGATGTGCATTGTCCTTGGAGTATTGCCTTTTTATTTTATCAGGATAATTGATTCAATATCTTCACCGCTTGTTGGTGTAAGCATAATTTCCAGGATCGATGCCAATCTATCGATCGCAACGCTATCAGCATATCCAGCAAGCATTTCAACTACATCCATTGCCATTCTCGTTTTTGTGGTTTTGCCGCTTCCTGTTATCATGTATTTGCTGCTAAATCGCACCCCAAGTCCGAAATATGAAACATGGGGTTGCGGGCAGCCCATCTCCACTGGAAGAAATGAATATACAGCCACAGCATTTTCAAAGCCTTTCCGCATGTGGTTCGGAGGGATCTTCAGGCCTCGAAGGGAGATACAGACAACGTATTCGGATTCGCCATTTTTCAAGGAGAAAGTTATATTTGCGTCTGAAATTGAACCAATATTTGAGAGATTTTTGTATAATCCGATCACATGGCTGGTTGTGACCGTATCGCGATACATGAGGATAATACAGACAGGATATCTTCAGACTTATCTGCTCTATATACTTCTCACGCTTGTGATCTCATTGATATTTGTGGGAAGCGGGGGATGACGCGGATCTACTCGGATATTGTTGTCCGTGGAAATCCATATGATTGAATAATCTGGTATTGTATCAGGGAAGCCCAGGAACTTGCGAAAGGATATTAGGACTCTACAGATGTTTTTTGATTACTGCAAGCTTTAAGCTGTTTTAAGAACATGTATTTATCTCATGCAAAAAATTGAAGTTCTTCTTGCCACCGATGGTTCGGAGTCCGCAAAAAAAGCAGAGCTTGCAGCGTTAAAAATTACAAAAACATATAATATTCGCATGGCGGCATTATTCGTTGCCAATGTGCCTTCAACCACGGAAGAGAATGAAATGATCAAATATGGCGAAAAAGTGCTGGATGAAGTTGTCTTTAACGGTAAAGAAATTGGTGTGGAAGTGGAGAAGATACTGAAACTGGGGATTCCTGCTGATACGATCCTGAATGTGGCAAAAATTCTGAACGTCCATACCATTATCGTGGGGTCAGAAGGCAAGAAGGGAGTAAAAAGAGTACTCCTTGGCAGCGTTGCTGAAAATATTGTGAGAAATGCACACTGCACCGTACTGGTAGCACGATAAAGGGTCTACATATGTCCTTTCTTTTTTATCTCTAGCACCCTGTCGTGCACGATATCCCACTTCACTTCCTTTTTAGCCGCGGGTTCGCAATGGTGAGTATTACCCTGCCATCATCTATCTGTATCACCAGTTTACATATGGGGATATTAAAAATCTTAAAGAACTTTTCAGTCAGTCTTTGAGAAAGGAAGGATTTGGATCTTGCATTAAAACTGATCAAAAATGAGCCATTTTTCATCATCCCACCTTACAACTGCTACTGCTTTCATTATCATATCATAAAAGGTGGAAGGAATATAAACACCGAGGACAATTACAAACACAACCAGTATCACCATTGCACCCAGCGTCCACTTGCTCACTTCACCCGGAGTTATTCCCGGTTTTGGGTTTCCGAATATCATTTTACTGAGGTTATAGAAAAAACCTGCGAAGATCATTATTATAAATAGCAGGAATAATACGGAAGCGATGATATGTCCCTGGAGGAATCCCGCCCAAAGTATAATGAATTCACTGATAAATATGCTAAATGGAGGTGACCCTGTGATCGCAAGACCACCTATTAGCAGCATGGCTCCTGTTACAGGCATTGATTTCACGACCCCGCTCACTTTATTTATCTCTTTTGTCCCATGTTTAAGATGAACGTTTCCCGCACCAAAAAACATGAGTGATTTTGTCATTGCATGGTTGAACATGTGAAGAAGCGCCCCAAAAACCCCAAAAGTACCTCCAAACCCTATCCCAATTGCGATAATTCCCATGTGCTCTACGCTACTGTACGCAAGCATTCGTTTGTAATCTTCCTGCAAGATTATGAAAGGCATTGCAATTCCAAGCGATAGGAGCCCAAATACTATCAGAAGATTGCTGGTGAATTCTATCCCGGTTGACTTTGTTGCGATTGAATAGAATCGAATGATACCGTACATAGCGCAATTCAAGAGAACTCCAGAAAGCAGCGCACTGACGGGACTTGGAGCTTCGCTATGCGCATCTGGAAGCCATGTATGCATTGGTGCAAGACCTGCTTTTGTTCCGTAACCAATAAGGATAAAAATAAACGCGAGCTTCATTATAGTCGGATCAAACTGGTCTGCAACCTTGATAAGTGAAGTCCAGTTAAGAGCATCTCCTGATTCACCCATTATTTTGACAGCACCATAATATGTGAGAATGGTACCCAAAAGGGCAAACGTTATGCCTACCGTGCATATTGTCATGTATTTCCAGGCTGCTTCCACCGAGGATTTTCTTAAATAAAGGATTAACAATAGAGTCGAGACAAGCGTTGTCATCTCGATAGCGATCCAGAGTCCGAGATTATTGGTTACGCCTACAAGAAGCATTGTAAACATGAACATATGGAAAAGTCCATAATAGAGTCTCAATTTTTTTAAATCCAAAATGCCATGTTTGAATTCATGCCCCATGTATCCAATGGAATAAATTGAAGCCACAAAACCGACAATGGAAACGATCAGGACGATGAAAGCGCTGAACATATCAGCGAACAATGTATTCGTCCATGCCATTATGATACCGTTTTGGTATACATATTTCACAAGGTTCAATCCTAATATGAGCGTTACCGTAGAACCTGTGAGGCTTACCGCCTCAACCTGAGTCTTTGATCTAGTCAAAAAGCATAATACTCCAGTTAATATAGGAACAAGAAGTAGATATTCGATCATATTTATCAACCTATCAAGTTTTTGAGCATGTCGGTATCGATGCTATCGAATGTCTTATTTATCCGGGCTAATGAGCGGTGAAAGCGCAAGAATTATGATTATCTGGAAAATTGACGAAACTAATTCTGTTATCATGTGTTGCCTCCTGCTATTATGAATATGAACCTTTTCTCAACTGTTCAGCGAACTTTTTCTGCCTCTCCTTTTCAGCAGCATCAACTTTTAGCTGTTTGGTTTTCTTGGCTGCTTGCGCCTGTTCCATTGAACTTTCTAAACCTACCATTTTTCACCGCCTGGCAAATGCCTGCTTATTTCTATTGCATACTATACGTTAAATCTTATGCAAAATTTGCAACTCCTGCAGCCATATAAAATGCTATTTCTTCCTCAGAAACCATAATAAGTGAAATTAGTCCCATAAGCAAAAATAATGGATTACTTATTAGCTTACCAATCATTATTCCTCCTGATCTAAAATAAAAAGGGAGCACCTTCTATTGTGCCCTCATCGACTCCACCGCCATCTCAACCATCGCCTTATACTGCTCAACATCAGTTGAATAATGCTCCCTCGCCTTTACAGCATCAGGCTCATTACCCTGCAATCTTGCGATCCTCTTTGCTGTCAGGTTCGCAGTCTCAATAACCCACCTATCGCGCGTGGCGGCATCCACTACATGAATGGACTCAGCCCTTATGGAAGTAAGCACATTTCCGTCTTTAGTTGTAAAGATCGTTGGTTTCCCGATAACCGCAATAAACTCAGGGGGCGCTGTTTTTGCAAGCACCTGTGCTGCTTCGGGCTGGTATTGCCCTGCAGTTACATAGAAAGCGCCTGTTGGGTCAACAATGCGACCTCGCCAGAAGTCAGAGTCAGTTCCTACATTTTCTGTTTCTGTGAGCGTGCCCACGATGAAGATGCGGTTGCATTTCGCTCCTGTCGGTGTGATGAGATACTGCTTTGGATACTGTTCGTCCTGTCCTTCCTTTGTTTGGAGATTTGATTCTTTCAGCTCTGCCGCGAAAACACGGTGCGCTACTTCACGAACGTATCCTGATCCGTTTTCAGCCATGATTACGCCTCCATTGCAACAGGTGCTGCTGTCACTGCAAGAATCCTCGCTATGTCTTCTTCGATCGGTTTTATATCCAGCTTGATGGAATCAACAAGTATGAACCTGTCAAGTTTCTTTCCAGCTACAACATAATAGCGTCCAACGAGCTTGTTCTTGATAACATCAAGCACAACGCCCTGGTCAAGCGCTTCAGTTGCCATTTCCTTTGCTTTATCAAGGGTGATACCGGTAAACCCTTCGGTTATTTCCCTGTTCATCAAAATATCCTGCACTTTTTCGCCATCATCAAGGACAGCCTTTATTCGCAGGTCATAGACCCCTTCAACCTTCCCATGCTCGCCGCATGCGCCTTTTACAAGCGCCCGGTTGCATTCGGGGCATCGCTTTATCAAGCCTGAGCCGCTCTGGACATCCACTATCGCGCCAGTGAATTCGGTGAGCGTTGTCCCCACTTCAATATTTTCTGCTATTGGGATTATCTCGCTTGTCTTGTTGAGCTTGATGCTAAATTGTCCCTGGTATTCAGATGTGGTTACATTTTTGAACAGGTAATTTTTTCCTTCTTCGACATTTGGCAAATTCGATTTAGTCCATTTTGTGAATTTTATTGTCCCGGATTCATCTCCAAACAATCCTGCTTGCGAGATAGATTCAGAATTACTTTCCCACAACTGCACAACTTTACCGCGCAGTGTCACCCATTTTCCATCCTCTTTGATATCGGACGCTTTTACCTGCGGTGTTTCCCGCGGGATGAAAAATTCAGACTTCGGGATGTTATATTTCTTTAAAAAGTAATTTATTACATTCCGGCGAGCTTCTTCTGGCGGGACCTTGAACATATTGATCAACTGGTCAAGCTTTGCTTCGATTTCGCTCGTCTCTACCTTTACGCCCAGTTCCAAGAATCGGGCTTCTATTTGTGTTGTTATTTCGCTCATATTTTTTCTCAAGCCTCCAGTTTAATTTTTTGTATTTGAGAGGCAACTCTACTATATCTTGTAAGGATATAAACCTTATGAGAGCGGGGTGAAAGTAATATATTAATAAAGAATGAAGAAATAGTATTCATCAAACCGAAGGGAACACGGATTCGACGGATACGCACGGACTTGGGGTTTCTGAACACGAAAACCCGATCAATCGTATCCGTGTTGCGTGCCCCGAAGCACAAGAAAGAAAGTGAAAATTCATTTTATCTGTATCCCGATCTTCAAATCAAGTATCCTAAGGAACTCACCCATTGCTTCACGGGGTATGAAAGCACCAGCTGCAATATCATGACCTCCCCCTGTCCCACCCACCGCTTTGGCAGCCTCGCTTATGGCTGCTCCGAGATTCAATCCTTTCCTCAAAAGGTCCTGGTTTCCCCGGGAAGAAACCTTCACCCCTCCATTTGAATCCGCGAAAGCGATGATAGGTAGATGCCTGTTATTGACGAACGATGAGCTCATCCCTGCCACGATGCCTACGATGGTTTCCCTGATCTTATCGCCGGAATCGAAATATTGAAGGTTCTGCAATTGCGTAATACCTTTTTCTTTCACAAAATTCAGCCCTTCCACCAGGTTCTTTCGATGCTCGGCAAGAAGAACACAGGCTTCATCATAGCTTTTTCCCCGGTCGCCCATGCAAACGGCAAGCCCGATATCTGCATGGTCATAACGGGCTGTGGAATTTAGAAGCGTGGAAAATTCAGAGGCATCCCTCACTTCTGTGCCCTCACGTTCGCATAATAACGTATATACCTCGCCAATAAGCCTTTCCACTTTAAAACCTGGAAGCCCGGATGAAAGGCCGAACTGGATGAGGGCGGACACGACCTTTTGTTTTTCAGATGGCTCAAGGTCTATCCATCGTCTCCACTTCTCACCCTGCTGTCGAATGCCTAATCGTCCCAGGAATTCTATGCTTGCTTCTTCACTTCCTGTCAATCCCGGAAAATAAATATCAGTTGAATATTGGAGTAATTTGAATACAGGACGCGTCTGCCTTCCGAAAAGCATGAGGTCTTTCCCGAAATGAAGGACTTTATTCTTCACTCCTTCTTCAAGTATTGTCCTGTTCAAACCCACCAGTTGCCCATGTTTTGAATGCTGCAGATCCCCCACTGCTCCCACAATTGCAAGCGCTGCAAGGTCTCCATTATCACCCATTTCTTTTGTTATGAAATATGCCATCCCGGCTCCGCTAGCTTCTATTCCTCCATTTATCCCGAAAAGATGCGGATTCAGGTGAAATTCGTAGGTGCCCTGTGGCTGGTGATGGTCTGCGATAACCGCATTGATCTTAAGTGATTTTATCGATTCAAGCATTCCACTGCCAAGATCAGTGAAAATAACAAGCTGATGGCCTTGGTTCGCTATTTCAATAAGAATTTGCTGGTCAAGTTGTTTAACAAAATTTATCTTGTATTGGATGCCGGCACGTTCCAGGGCTTTTCCCATGATAGCAGCAGATGTAAGCCCATCGGCATCGATATGTGACACAATGATAGCCGAGGAATGTTCCTTTATCTTGTTCGCGCATTCCTTAGCTTTTTTCACGATGGTCATTTGTAAAGCAGGTGGTTATGATTATAAATAAAGCCTTGGGAATAACAATTTTTTTATAGATGGCATTATATCAGGAACCTTATGAGTCACGATTACAGGGCGCTTGGATTAAAATCAGGGCTTGAGATACACCAGCAGCTTGACACGAAAGAAAAACTTTTCTGTGGTTGTCCTACCCTACTTCGCGACACAAAAGAATCAAATTTTGAATTCTTCAGGTACCTGCGTCCCACACAGAGTGAAATGGGCGTCGTTGATAAAGCTGCGCTTGAAGAAGTAAAGCTCATCAAGAAATTCATTTATAAAGCATATGATACGACATGCCTTGTCGAGAACGATGAGGAGCCGCCGCGTGAATTAAACCCCGAAGCTGTGGACATTTCATTGATGGTTGGGCGCATGATGAACATGAAGATCGTGGATGAACTCTATACCATGCGAAAGATCGTAATCGATGGCTCAAATACGTCAGGCTTCCAGAGGACAGGGCTTGTTGCCACCCAGGGATACATAGATTCCAGTGCAGGGCGCGTAGGTATTGATGTGCTGTGCCTTGAAGAAGAAGCAGCGCAGAAAGTGGAGGATAAGGGGGATTCCGTTATTTACTCCCTCGATAGGCTCGGTATCCCTCTTGTTGAGATCGGTACTGCACCTGATATCGTATCCCCGGCACATGCAAGAGAGGTTGCAGAGCAGATAGGAATGTTCTTGCGCTCAACCGGGAAGGTAAAGCGCGGCATCGGAACAATAAGGCAGGATGTAAATATTTCAATAGCAGAGGGAGCAAGGGTTGAAATAAAAGGAGTGCAGGAGCTTGCACTTATTGAGATGATCGTTGAGAGGGAAGTTACAAGACAGGCAACCCTTATTGAAATGAAGAAGGAACTCAATAAACTAAAAGCAGCAGTTTCAGATAAGATCATTGATGTGACATCTGTTTTTGCCAATACCACCTCCAAAGTGATCTTAAAAGCGCTAAAAGGCGGAGTAGTATATGCTGTGAATCTGCCGGGATTTTCAGGATTTGTTGGAAAAGAGATCCAGCCCGGAAGACGCCTGGGTACTGAGTTTTCCGACCGCGCCAAGAAATCAGGCGTTGGCGGCATATTCCATACAGACGAGTTGCCCAATTACGGCATCACAAAAGAGGAAGTGGAAGCGCTAAGGACTGCCGTGGGCGCAAAAGAAATGGATTGTATTGTCATGGTCGCAGATTCAAAGGAAAAAGCGCAGGGGGCAATGGAAGCTGTAATTATCCGGGCTGGTGAAGCGCTTAAATTCATTCCAGAAGAAACAAGGCGCGCGCTGCCTGACGGGAATTCTTCCTATATGAGACCGCTTCCAGGAGCAGCACGCATGTACCCTGAGACCGATGTTCCGCCTGTTGTGATAACAGAAGAGAGAATTCAAAATATCAGGCTTCCTGAATTGATAGGAGAGCGAAAAGCAAGGTACATGAAACAATTCAGTCTTAATGAAGAACTGGCGAATCAAATCGCACGCTCTGGCAACTTCATTGTTTTTGACAGGATATTGAGCCAGATATCGCAGGCTAATCCGAATTCAGTTGTACGGGTGCTTGAGACTATCCTGTATGAACTTGAAAAAGAAGGCGTTGAGGTCAAAAAGATAACGGAAGATCACCTGATGCAGCTTTTCAGGCTCCAGTCCGAGGGAAAGATCCCCAACGAGGCAATAGGGAATATCCTGAAAATGATAGCATCAAAGCCAGAAAACACAGTTGAATCGGCATTACAATCACTTGGAATAGGCGGAGTTGAAAAAGGAGAATTAGAAATTGCCATTGATAAACTCATTGAAGAAAAGATTGATTTCATCAAGGCAAAAGGCATAAATTCAGTAGGACCACTTATGGGAATCATAATGAAGGATTTCAGGGGCAAGGTCAGCGGCGAGGAAGTCAGCAGTATTTTAAAGGAAAAAATATCGAAAAAACTTGGGACCAGTTTTTAGCAGGGCAAAAATATTACACCATGATCTATCGCGATTATGAATTAATATAACCAGCCTGCAAGCATTAAAAAAAGGTTAAGGAGAACGAAGTTCTCCTCAATCGGCTACTGCCTTTCTCTTTCCTAATCAAGTAATTGTACGGCTAATTCATTCCCAATATCTTCAGGTTTTATCTCACTTGCACTTCTTGGTAGGGGAAGGTATCGCCATGTTGTGCTGGCTTCGCTGATTAGGTTAAAAGGTGAGACAGTTTCCCGCATTTCGATATACCATGTTGCATTGAAGCTGGTCGAACCCAGATTACCTATCGAGATTGTCTTGTTGATTGTTTTATCAAAACCTGCAGGCATTGTCAATCGCTTTGATGCCTTCTTCTGGTTCAAACCTAGATCTGTCGATCTTATATAGACATTAATATCCGCAGTTACCGAACTTGTCGTCGGGTTCTTAATTCCGACTGACACTGTCATTTTACCTCCTGGTGAATAAACTGATTTATCAGTAGCAATAGAAACACTCGGGGTTGCGACGGCTAAAAAGGCCAGATCATCCAGAACCAACCAGTCGCCAGTGAATTGTATCACGACCTTCTTAATTCCAGCTTTCTGAATCGATAGAGTCTGTAATGCTGAAGTACTTGTTATTTGGGCGCTACCCAGGGAAACATTCTGTGCATTATATGCGGTCATGATTACAGTTCCGGCGTTAGAACTACCTGCATTGATCTGCACTTGAGAAACGATTGAATTAAATATGATCGTTTCCGGCCCCTTTGGAATGCCTCCGTTAGACATTGATGAACCTATATTGAAAGCCAGGAAGTTCGGTGTGCTGTGACCCGTTACCCCAAAATTACTACACTCATTGAGTATTGCTCCTCCATTATAACCCCCAGGACCTGCAAAAGTGACTCCTTTTGTTCCCAGGTACTCTGTAGTCAAAGCAATTGTATTGCTAAAATAACATTGTTGGGTTTTATCATCGAAATTAATCACGGTTGCGCCTGATGGAGGTAGAATAATAGATGAGATTACGCTTATCTGATTATTATCCGGCAATTGTTTTTGATTCACACCTGTTAACACTCCATTTACAATATTATCAGTCGCGGAGGCGACAAATGGAGCTGTAACAAGGATTAAAAATCCTAAAATGGCTAACAATTTTATCTTTATTGCAAATGAATTTTTATTCATATTCTCTCTCCTGATTTATGTTAATAATGGACTTAGAACGCTAATAATTGGCGTTCATTAATATAATTAATATCGTGTGAACTTATACTTTCCTGATCTTCAAGAAAGGTAACATGATAATGATGAACAAGGATGAATGATCAACATACTGCGATACATTCAGGTAGTTGGAGCAGGCAGGAAACTAATATGCCAATGTCAGAAAAAGAAAAACCTTTATGAAATCCCACTCCTGTGCACTCCTTACGCGATTATAGCAAAAGTTATAAAATGAAACGACCTGAAAGATTGTACTAAAAAAACAGGTATAAAAATGAAAAATAACACGATCCTTTTATTTAATCCGATGCCTGTTGAACATCCTGTTGCCATCCATAATAAGATGACCACTTCTCTGCAGGTGCCTCTTATCAATGTCCCGCTATCGCTTCTTGCCCTGGCAAGAATGGTTAGGGATAATTTTGATGTGAAGATCATCAATGCTGTTGTAGATAGCGATTACCGGCAGAGGATCCTCGATGCCTGCGATGATGCCCTGTGCCTTGCAGTCAGCAGTATGACATGCTACCAGATCCGTGACGGGATCGAGGTTTGTAGAGAGGTTAAGGAACAGAATCCCTCACTTCCAGTGATCTGGGGAGGGTATCATCCATCAACAGAACCAGTACAGACGCTCAATAACCCATATATTGATATCGTTATCAGGGGACAGGGTGAACTTACCTTCAAAGAAGTCGTTGATAAACTTAATGATAATGGATCCCTCAAAGGGATTAAAGGCATTTCATTCAAGGATAGCGGCAGGATCGTGGAAAATCCCGCGCGGGAATTCAAATCACTTGATCATTTCCCACCCATTCCCTATGAAATGATTGATGTAGAAAAGCATGTCAAAGGCTACAAGTTCGCAAAACGCTGCCTTGATTATTATGCAAGTCAGGGCTGTGCGGCAGGATGCGATTTCTGCTCAGAGCCTTTATTTTGTGGACGGCGTTGGTCAGGACTTGCCGCTGAAACTGTCGTTTCGGAACTTGAATATCTTGCAAAAACATATGACATAGATACTTTCATGATCCGGGATAGTGATTTTTTCATAAATGTCCCGCGCGTGAAGAATATCTGCGAACTCCTTATTGACAAAAACCTGGGAATACGCCTTACAAGCGTCAACGGAAGAATGGAGCAGCTTTCGCGTATTGGCGACGATGTATGGGAACTTTTCAGGAAAGCTGGGATACGTGAGATCTTCTTTGGTTTTGAAAGCGGCCTCCAGGAGGCGCTTGATGCTATGAACAAAGGAGCAAAGACGAGTCAGATAAAGGTTTGTCTTGATAAATGCATAAAATATGATATCGATATTCGCGGCTCGTTCATGGTCGGTATACCGGGAATGGATGCAAAAGAAGAAATGATACGAACATTTGAAGAAATAAACGGCATCATCTCTGCATATGGAAAGATGGGAAAACTTTCGCATATGGATATATTGCTCTCATTTTTTACACCGTATCCGCATACTAAATTATACGATGCTTCAACCAGGAATGGATTAAAACCCCTCGATACTCTTGAAGATTGGGGGGATTTTGACCAGTTTGATTTCAAGGCCCCATGGTATCCACAGGAGTATTTTGACTTTGTGAAAGAATTCAGGGCGGGGATGCCAATGAATTCGGGTTGTGATTTCAATAATTGGTGCGGGTTTTATGAGGTGATAAAGGAGAGGGTGCGAAGATTGAATCATTAGATAGTCTTGCCGTTAACTATAGTGTAATAAAGGCAGATATAACTGGAAATTTCATGCTTCTGCTGCTATCTTATCGGAAATTGTTCGAAAGTGAAGAAAAATCATCAATCGTAGGTGGATAAAAATTAAATTATTATATATTTAAGCATTGTTTCTCATTGTTATGTCCTGATTAAGTATTTAAACAATCGGGATGATTGAAAACCTCTAGTCAGACTTTAAAAGTGATACTATGGAAATATTCTCAATGATCCTAATTGTTATCGGTCTTATACTGTTTGAGACGATAAGCAGCATTGACAACGCTGTAATTAATGCAGAAGTCCTTTCAACGATGTCACAGCGTGCAAGAAAATGGTTCCTTTTATATGGACTTATATTTGCGGTCTTTGTGGTAAGAGGGATGCTGCCATGGCTTATTGTATGGGCAACAAATCCAACCCTTGGACCTGTTGGTGCATTTACGGCAACATTTAGCGATAATCCTGATATCGCGAAGACCATCGAGGAGTCCTCTCCCTTCCTGCTTGTAGGCGGTGGCGTTTTTCTCATATTTTTGTTCTTCCACTGGCTGTTCATCGAAGCCAAAAATTATGGTCTTCGCGGGGAGAGATTCTTCCATAAACATGGTGTTTGGTTCTTTGCGATAGTTTCTATAATTCTCACTGTCATCGTCTACCTTGCGTTAAATAAGAATCCTTTTATGGCTTTAGGTGCAATTGTCGGGTCAACAGCGTTTTTTATAACACACGGGTTTAAACAGAATGCAGAGCAGCATGAAAAAGAATTAATTGGCGGGGGGAACATGAGTGACTGGAGCAAGATCCTGTACCTTGAAGTGATAGATGCTACCTTCTCGATCGACGGCGTTGTTGGCGCTTTTGCATTTACCCTTTCTGTTCCGCTGATACTCATCGGTAACGGGATAGGAGCTTTTGTTGTCCGTGAGTTGACTATAAGGAATATTGAAAATGTAAAACGATACATCTATCTAAAGAATGGCGCAATGTATTCGATATTTTTCCTGGGTATAATAATGATTCTTGACAGCTTCGGATATGAGATCAAACAATGGGTTTCGCCAGTTATTACGATCAGCATTGTAGGTTATTTCTTCTATAAATCCAGAAAGTGCTTATAAATCATGATGCAAATATAAGTGGATAAGATGAAAGCTATCCTTTTTGATCCTTTCTGCGGCGCTTCAGGCGATATGACAATAGGCGCGCTTATCGACCTTGGAGCAGATCCCAGGAAGATAAAGGCTGCAATGGAACTTGCAGCAAGTGTAGAAGTTGAGATATCAAGAACGAACCGAAAAGGAATATCTGCAAGCTGTGTCGATGTTTCAACGAAAAAAGAAGGCAGCATGACCCTTACCGGGATCATAGATCGAATCAGTTCCATTGACCTTGTGCCTGCTGTTATTTCAGATGCAATTTCGGTCTTTAATATCCTTGGAAAAGCCGAGGCAAAGATACATGGGACAAATCTTGAAAAACTGCATTTCCATGAACTGGGACAGGAAGATGCGATTGCGGATATCATTGGGGCATGTACTGCGTTCCATGACCTGCAACTGAAAGATCACAGGATATTTTGTACACCCATATCCGTTGGAATGGGATTTATTGAGTTCTCTCATGGTAAATTCCCTGTGCCTTCGCCAGCTGCACTTGAGATATTGAAGGAATATTCCCTTCCTTGGCAGATGGGGCCGGTTGAGGGTGAATTGCTCACTCCCACAGGTGCTGCGCTTCTTGCTTATTTTGTTAATGAGACCGGAATAAGCGCCGCAATTAAAACCGAAGCAGTAGGCTACGGCGCAGGAAGCAGGGACTTTCATGTTCCGAATGTTTTGAGAATAATCAAAGGCGAGGTAGATGATTCGCTTATTTCAGACAGGATCGAATTGCTTGAGACCAATGTGGATGATGTAACAGGACAGGTGCTGAGTAACCTGATAGAAGTGTTAATTGATGCAGGAGCAAGAGACGTCTCGATCATTCCGGCAACCATGAAAAAGGGACGAAGCGGTCATATTATCCAGGTTATCGCAAAACCGCAAGACTCAAACAGGCTTGCCAGGAAAATCATCGAGGAAACAGGATCGCTTGGCGTCAGGATAATACCGGTAAAACACAGGTTGATTTTGCAGCGCGAAATGGATAAAGTTTCAATTTCGTTGAACGGCAAGGATTATCTAATTGCAGTAAAGGTCGCAAGGGATATAAGAGGAGATTTGCTAAATATTTCGGCAGAATTTGATGATTGTAAGCATGTATCCCAGGAATCCGGTATTCCCGTAAGGGATGTGATCCGGCTCACTGAGGAAGAGGCGCGGAAGAACTTTTCCTCATTGACCGTTTAATATCCATTTTATATATCCATTGGTGATTCAGGTACTTCTCCAATAATCGATCTGCCGTTTGGACCTCATCTTTTGTGAGCACCCCTTCTTCTGTTATTATTCCAAGCGCCGATTCAAAGCCCTGCTTTAGCTTTTTTTTCACAAATCCAATATCTATTGCGCCTAGATCCTTCAGGGTTATCATACCTTCCCGCGCACAATCTACAGGATAAAGATTTTTTGTCGGGTTCTTAAGTACCTTATCCATTAACCCAAAATCAAAATCCAAAAGTAAGCTCCCATTTATCATCACTGCGCCATCAAGACGCCCCTGTGCGTTCCCTGATATTTTCCTGCCATTTGTATAAACAGCATTACGAGCGGGTTCTATTTCACCTTGTGCGCCAAGTTGAGCTAGCGCGTTAACAACGCCCTCAAGCACTTTTTTATAAGCCGCCTGGATATCGGTTGGTATTATGCCCATCTCTTTTCCGATCACAGAAAAAAGTATCTGATCCTCATCGCAAAATCCGCATCCTCCTCCCAGGATTCTTCGTATTATGCCGATATTGTGGTCATTGCAATAATCTGCATTTATCTCATCTGCTACACATTGGTGATATCCAAGATATACAACAGGCGACTTTACACGCCAGAAAAGGATGGTTTCAGGAGAAAGGTTCGCTCCAACATGTTTGGTTATGGATTCAAATAGGGCTGCGCTGTAGAAACCGTCAATTTTGTCAAGGTCGATAAAACGCCAGTTATTGGTCAATTTTCTTTCCTGAAATTATGAAAAAACCGTTCCTGCTTTTTAGCCATTTTAGCTGGGTCAGGAATGACCGGAATATCCCGATATCGGATTTGGGATATAAGCCCGTAAATGTAATATTGTTTTTTGTGAACCATTCAATTACTTCATTGATGGTATGATAACTTTCGTAAGGATTTGCATATTTGTCAGCCGCATAAGCTTGCTCATGAGTATTTTTGAATTTTCTCCCGTATATGGATTTTTCAACAAAGGACATTCGCTTTTCAATATCTTCGCCTACGTTCAATTGTATCCATGCCCGTCTTGCCCTGTGCAGAAAGCGCCCGTACCTGTTATATAACCCGATAGTTATTGTTCCTCCGGGTTTGCACAGATCGGAAAGCACGCGAAATCGCCCATAAGGGTCATTCGTATGATGCAGCACGCCAAGGCAAAATATATGATCAAACTTTTTTTGCGTCTTAAAATCCATGATGTCGCATCTATTAAAATCCACATTTAAACCGAATGTTTCGGCAAGCTTTTTCCCCTTTGCAAGAGAAGAACAACTCATGTCGATCGATGTCACAAACGCTCCGTGATAGGCAAAATAGCAGGATTTCTCTCCTGTGCCGCAACCTGCATCGAGGATTTCTTTGCCTGATAAAGAGCTTTGATCTATTCCTGCAGTGGCAAGTATTTTTGACATGATGTTGGCATGGAGTTTTTTTGAGAGATCATTTTCATTACGGATAGGAAGGGAAGGATAAGGGTATCGTTCGTATAATGAATTTACAGAGCATGCGATTTTGTCCATTAGCCCAATGTAGGAATGAGAGGATTTATAATTTTTTGTCGATATGTTTTTTGATGATCTCTCTTATTTCATCAGGATTCCCAAGCACAGTTATTCCTCTCATCTTCCGAAGTTTATCAACTGCCTCAATGTCAACATCCCGCATCGTGAGTGTCAGTTTCTTGCCGCCGGGTAGGTCAGTGACAATATCGCCTTTTTTCTGGTCAGCGGGGAAAATATAAACAGGCACATTGGCTTTCATGGCTTGCGCTGCGGCATTTGATAACAAGGTATCCGATATTCCTGCTGCGATTTTTCCTACGGTGTTGGATGTTGATGGCATAATGAGGATACAATCATATTTCCCAAGCTGCAAATCACCCACCAGGAACGGAACATTTGGGGATTTCTCGGAATATGTCTTTGGAAAACTTGTTTTCAAATCACTGTAGAGTTTATACCATTTTACGACCATCTCGCCGGCCTGGGAAAGAAATACCCTGACGTCGAGATCATGTTCTTTAGTAACTTCTTTCATAAGATCAAGGCTCTCTTTGAGATGATCCCCGCAGCCTGTGATCCCCCAGGCGATCCTGATGGTCATAATGATCGATTTTTCTCTATTCGTTGATATATCCTTTCATTGGATGGTAACTTTGAGCATTTTATCGCCCTGTTTGATCTTTTCCACTACATCCTGTCCTTCAATGACATAACCGAACACAGAATGGTGTCCGTCAAGGTGGGGTTGAGGTTCTTCAGTGATAAAGAACTGGCTCCCTCCGCTGTTGGGGCCTGAATTGGCCATGGATAATGCCCCTTTTGTGTGTTTTAGTTTAGGATGAAATTCATCTTTTATTGCATAGCCAGGACCGCCTGTTCCATTTCCCTTAGGGCATCCGCCCTGGATCATAAAACCACGTATGACCCTGTGGAAAGTAAGCCCGTCATAGAACCCCTTTTGCGCAAGTTTGATGAAGTTCTGTGTTGTGATCGGCGCTTCCGTTTCTTTAAGTTCGATTTTTATGGTTCCTTTAGGAGTTTCTATTACTGCGATTTTGTTAGGCATAATTATCGTTTTCTTAGTGGAGGTCTTTGTATAATTGCTTTTTGAATACTCATCCCATTGAATGGTGCGGGTGGCGCTCAAAGGCCCTGGCTGCCAAACGAGCGGAAATCAGGAATGCAGATGTTGAAAAATAAGCCATGGAGACCTGAAACTTTATATAGTATCATAATCATAATAACAATTAATTGTTTCGGTGAGGGAAATTGTGTATGAGTCTCAAAAGACTACGTTATCTTTCAATTCCGCTTATTGTATTCATTATTTTAGCCGGGGCGGCGGGGGCAACTGTCGCGATTACCGTGGATAAATTGACTGCAAAACGGTTGAGACATTCTTTGGAATGGTTTATTCGAAAAGGAAATTGGAGGTTAGGAACATGAAAGGAAATTATAAAGCTGGAATTGTAGTCTTACTGTATCTTATAATAATAACAACATCAGCGTCGGCAATCACGGAAATCGGAGATAATATAACTGTTGTGAATAATGTCACAGCGCAGAACTTTATAGGTAATTTAAATTGGGCATATTTATTAGGAATTCCTACGGATTTTCCGAACTCTACGATCGCAAGTTATAGCGGTAATTTTCCGAACAGTTCCTTGCCAAATTATCTTTTGATTTCAACATATGGTACCAACTTCCCGAACTCTACCATTGGAACTTACAATGGTGATTTCCCGAACAATACCGTTTCAAGCAAAACCACTCTCGCTCAGGTAAATTCCTCAGCACAGATAGGAGAATCCCAGGTAACGAATCTTGTTACGGATTTGGGTAATAAATTAAATATCGCTACCTATGGTAGCAACTTCCCGAACTCCACCATTGGAACCTACAATGGTGATTTCCCGAACAGTACCGTTTCAAGCAAAACCACTCTCTCTCAGGTAAATTCCTCAGCACAGATAGGAGAATCCCAGGTAACTAATCTTGTTACGGATTTGGGGAATAAATTAAACACCGCTACCTATGGTAGCAACTTCCCGAATTCCACCATTGGAACATACAGTGGTGATTTCCCGAACAGTTCAGTTTCAACCAAAACGACTCTCTCTCAGGTAAATTCCTCAGCACAGATAGGAGAATCCCAGGTAACGGGTCTTGTTACGGATTTGGGGAATAAATTAAACACCGCTACTTATGGTAGCAACTTCCCGAACTCCACCATTGGAACATACAGTGGTGATTTCCCGAACAGTTCTTTGCCAAATTATCTTTTGATTTCAACATATGGTACCAACTTCCCGAACTCCACTATTGGAACATACAACGGTGATTTCCCGAACAGTACAGTTTCAAGCAAAACCACTCTCTCTCAGGTAAATTCCTCAGCACAGATAGAAGAATCCCAGGTAACGAATCTTGTTACGGATTTGGGGAATAAATTAAATATCGCTACTTACGGTAGCAACTTCCCGAATTCCACCATTGGAACTTACAATGGTGATTTCCCGAACAGTACAGTTTCAAGCAAAACGACTCTTGCTCAGGTAAATTCCTCAGCGCAAATAGGAGAATCCCAGGTAACGAATCTTGTTACGGATTTGGGTAATAAATTAAATATCGCTACTTATGGTAGCAACTTCCCGAACTCTACCATTGGATCCTATAGCGGCGATTTCCCGAACAGTTCTTTGCCAAATTATCTTTTGATTTCAACATATGGTGCCAACTTCCCGAACAACACATTAGCATCATACAGCGGCGACTTCCCGAACAGCAGTTCTCTAAAATCAGTGCTGGGAACCGCAAACAGGATTAATGTTACTGGCAATACCATAGACATCGCTACAAACTGGATAGGCCAGGCAGCGATTACCACCCTCGGATCAATTACAACAGGAACATGGCAGGGAACGGTGATTGCGGATGCTTATATCGAATCGGCAAACATATGGAACGCAAAGACTACGCTTGCGCAAGTAAATCAATCTGCAAATTTATATAACGTGAATGGTTCGAATATTACATCTGGAACTATTACAAAAAATGTACTGCCAGCCAATGTTACTTATAACGATTCTGCAAACACATTTGGTTCTTTTAATCAAATCTTTGATACAAATACATTGTTCATTGATGCTGTTAATCATAGGGTCGGCATCGGGACAGCGAGCCCAGGCAATAAGTTGGATGTCATTGGTACGGTAAACGCCAGCTTTTTGAATGGCAACGGTACTGGTATTAGTGGTGTAAATGCTTCAAATATTACATCGGGGCAAATTCCGTCTGTCTCAAGGCTGCCAGCAGGGACGATGATATTCCTTGGTGGAGACGATACTTTAGTAACAGGGTCCGCAACCAATACAGCAGCAAAAACATATAGTTTGGGTGCTAATTCATATTCTTATATAATAGCAGAAGCAGAAATAAATGTAACAGGACCCGCTAATGCATTATATGAATGGAAATTTGATTTAATTGATGGAACAACAGTAGTAGATAGTTTTAATATGGCGGCAAAAATAAATGAAGGGGTTATTGGACCGAAATTTTCAGCAAGTTTGAAAGCTTTTTTTGTTGAAAATACAGCCAAAACTATTTCAGTTTCAGTAACGTCAGTAACAGCTCAAGGATCATGGGGAGTTAGAAGTTTAAGAGTATATGGAGTAGTGTAAATCATGGCCAGATAACCTAAGGTGGCTATGAAGCTATATCCCCTTTTATTTTTGGCAGTTTTCGCAATTGGTATAGCTTCAGCTCAGGTCTACATCGTGAACGATGTTAATTTCTATCTCGACAACAACGCTTACATCAAAGTCCTTGCACCCCAGACTTCAACAAACATCACGATATACAACACAGCAGACTCACCGGCATCCACGCTCCAGCTTTACATTAATGGAACTGCGTTAAGGTTCACGGCAAACACCAATAAAACACTATCGAATATTTCTTATGACAATGTTAGAGGTGTCGTAAATTACACCGGGAATGGCACTGATGGTTATCTCAATATATCAGCTGGAATGGATTTAACGCAAACGTTTTACAATCTCAAAGTTGATGGAACTATAAACCAGACTATAGAATCCGATGCTTCCGGCTGGGTGATATTTAATTATACAGGGTGGAGCCAGAACCAGCATGATTTCAAAATATTGAAAGCAATTCCGACCTACATGCCTCCCTTCCCGACAAACCTTGCCAACATAACAGGTAACTTCTACGTAAACCATAGTTGGACTGCTGGAGGAGGCAACGTAACCGAAAGCTATAACGTGAGCGTGAATGGCAGCTGGTATAACGGCACAACCAGCACCTATTACAATAATTCAGGTCTGTCTCCGCATGGCTGGAGCAACATTTCAGTATATTCATTCAACAGTTCAGGCACAGGATCGCTGAACACCACTTTCGTCCCCCAAAACACGCAGGTGCCTAACAACGTACCAGTCCAGGCAGGAATAGGAAACAAGACCGTTGACGAGAACCAGACCATGAGCTTCATAGTCTCTGCAACCGATGCAGATGGCGATGCCATCACCTTTGGTACAAATGCACCTAAAGGCGATTTCAATACTACAACAGGCTCATTCACCTGGACACCCACGTTTGGGGAATCTGGAAGTTATGTCTGGTACTTCAATTCAAGTGACATGTACAGCGGAGTGAATAGTGAAACAATCACCGTTACCGTAACCAACATCCCCTTAACCATAACCTCGATTTCACCGGCCAGTGACCCCACAACCATTGAAGGCACATCACAGTCATTCAATGTAACCCTGAACCGGAGTGCAACCGTGACCTGGTACATGAACGGCACATCAGTCCAGACAAACACCAGCATCTCTTCTGCAATCTATACTAACCTCACAGCTGGCGTGGGAATATACAACGTAACAGCAATCATCTTCGAAGCTTTCGATACCGTCTCAACCATGTGGAACTGGACAGTAAGTCCAGTTCCGACCTACATTCCTTCCACCCCCGTAATCCTCACAGCTGCGACAGGCAATTTCTGGGTAAACACAGCATGGACTGCCGGTTCAGGCAATTTTACCGATTCCTATAATGTCAGCAAGAATGGGGTATGGACAAACGGCAGCTTACTGTCTCCAATAAACACTACCTATACAGCTCATGGCTGGCAAAACCTGACAATTTACGCCTGGAATAGTTCAGGAACAGGAACATTAAGCTCAACTGCATTAACCAACAATACTAGGATACCAAACAATGCGATCAGCATTAGCAATGTCTTAGCTTCATATTCAATAAACGAAGGTGAAACCCTTTACCTCGATGCTAATTATTCCGATCTGGACAGCGATATAGGAACATTCTCAGATAACTCAACACATTGGAATGTTGATCCCACAACCGGCGTGGTATCTTGGTCAACAGGATTTACAGATGCTGGAATTTATAGCTGGCAGATCCAGGTCACAGACGGGTATGGCAGCATATCAACCGCTACATTTACAGTAACCGTTACAGACGTTCCACTGCAATTTACTCCTCCAGTTCCCATACTTGGCACAGTAACCACCGGCAATTTCTGGGTAAACACCAGCTGGCAGGCGGGAAGCGGATACGACACCAACAGCTATAACGTCAGTAAGAATGGTGCATGGACAAACGGCAGCTTAATGTCTCCAATAAACGCTACCTATACGCCTCATGGCTGGCAAAACCTGACAATTTACTCCTGGAACAGTTCAGGAACAGGAACATTAAGCACAACAGCATTAACCAACAATACCCGAATCCCGAATAATGCAATCAACATCAGTAATATATCATCATCCTATTCAATCAACGTAGGTGAAATCCTATCCATCGATGCTGATTATGCCGATCTGGACAGCGACATAGGTGCGTTCAGTGATAATGCCTCTCAATGGGATGTTGATCTCTCAACAGGTGTAGTATCTTGGTCAACAGGATTTACAGATGCAGGAATTTATAACTGGCAGATTCAGGTTTCAGACGGTTATGGCAGCACATCAACTGCGACATTTACAGTAACCGTTATCGATGTTCCGCTGCAATTTACCCCTCCGGTCCCCACCATCGGCACAGTAACTACCGGCAATTTCTGGGTAAATACGAGTTGGAAGGCAGGAATTGGCTATGAAACCAATTCTTATAACGTCAGTAAGAATGATGTATGGACAAATGGAAGCTTTACCTCCCCAATAAACACTACCTATACAGCTCATGGCTGGCAAAACCTGACAATTTATGCCTGGAATAGTTCAGGAACAGGAACATTAAGCACAACAGTATTAACCAACAATACCCGAATCCCGAATAATGCAATCAACATCAGCAATATATCATCATCCTATTCAATCAACGAAGGTGAAACCCTATCGATCAATGCTAATTATTCCGATGCTGACAGCGACACAGGGACATTCTCAGATAACTCAACCCAATGGAATGTTGATCCCTCAACAGGTGTAGTATCCTGGGTAACTGGGTTTACAGATTCAGGAATTTATAACTGGCAGATTCAGGTTACAGATGGGTATGGCAGCACATCAACCGCGACATTTACAGTAACAGTTACCGATGTTCCTCAAAACTTCATTCCACCGATTCCTGAAATCAGCACAGTTACAACGGGTAATTTCTGGGTAAACACCAGCTGGCAGGCGGGAAGCGGGAACGATACCAACAGCTATAATGTGAGTAAGAATGGGGCATGGACAAACGGCAGCTTAACTTCCCCAATAAACACTACCTATACGCCTCATGGCTGGCAAAACCTGACAATTTACGCCTGGAATAGTTCGGAAACAGGAACATTAAGCACAACTGCATTAACCAACAATACCCAGATTCCTAACAATGCGATCAGCATTAGAAATGTCTCATCTTCATATTCAATAAACGAAGGTGAAACCCTTTACCTCGATGCTAATTATTCCGATCTGGACAGTGACACGGGAACATTCTCAGATAACTCAACACATTGGAATGTTGATCCCGCAACCGGCGTGGTATCCTGGGTAACAGGATTCACAGATGCTGGAATTTATAGCTGGCAGATCCAGGTCTCAGACGGGTATGGCAGCATATCAACCGCTACATTTACAGTAATCGTTACAGACGTTCCACTGCAATTTACTCCTCCAGTTCCCATACTTGGAACAGTAACCACCGGCAATTTCTGGGTAAATTATACCTGGACATCAGGTGCAGGCAACGTAACTGACAGTCACAACGTAAGCATGAACGGCAACTGGGTGAACGACACAATCCTATTCAGGAACATTACTGTCGCAGCACACGGATGGAGCAACATAAGTGTTTATGCCTACAATAATTCAGGAACGGGAACCCTGAATGAAACCCCTGCCTCTGCAAATACCCAGGTAGCCAACAACGCTCCAGTCCTCGCTCCAATAGGAAACAAGGATGTCACAGCCGGTTCGCTACTCACCTTCACGCTTTCAGTCACTGATGCTGATTCAGATCCACTTATTAATGCCACAAACGCTTCAAAAGGCTCATTCACTCCTGCAACAGGCGTCTATGCATGGACGCCTTCATCAGGCGACGTCGGAACATACCACTGGGAATTCAATACAAGCGACAGTTACGGTGCAACAGTGAGCGAAACAATAACAGTAATGGTAAATGCAGTACCCAATCACAATCCAGTTCAACAACCTATCGGCAACAAGTATGTGGACGAGAACCAAACTCTAAGCTTCAAAATAATCACAACAGATCCAGACGGAGATCTCATCACTTTCGGCACCAATGCCGCAAAAGGCAGCCTCAACCCAACAACAGGCGAATTCACCTGGACGCCCACGTTCGGAGATGCTGGTGTTTATATCTGGTACTTCAATTCAAACGATGGTCGCGGCGGGTTTGCTTCTGAAACCATAACCTTAACCGTAATTAATATCCCATTAACAATAACCTCGCGTTCACCCACAAGCGATCTCACGACGATTCTGGGTACAGGTCAGAGCTTCATAATAAACTTGAACAGGAGTGCAAATGTCATATGGTACATAAACGGCATATCGGTTCAGGCAAACAACAGCGTAACCTGGGCAAGCTATACCAACCTTACAGCAGGTGTGGGTGTGCATAACATAACAGCAAGTGTTTCCGATGCCTACGATACCGCCTCAAGCATGTGGAACTGGACAGTGAGTGCAGTCCCGACTTACATGCCCCCATCTCCTGAAAATCTCGCTTCAACTACGGGAAATTTCTACGTAAACACCACCTGGCAGGCAGGGTCATCGGGCAACACCTCGGAAAGCTATAACGTAACCGTCAACGGAGCATGGACAAACGGAACTGCGAACACATATACTAACAGCACATTATCCGCCCATTCATGGCAGAACGTGAGTGTGTATGCATTCAACAGTTCAGGCACAGGAACCCTGAACACCACACCAGCCATGCGCAATACCCGGATCCCCAACAACATACCTGTTCAGGAACCTATCGGCAGCAAGAACGTGAACGAGAACCAGACCTTAAGCTTCACCATAAGCACCAAAGATGCAGACGGTGACACCATTACTTACGGCACCAATGCGACAAAAGGTTCACTAAATACCGCAACAGGCGTATTTAGCTGGACACCCACGTTCGGGGAATCAGGCAGTTACGTCTGGTCCTTCAATTCCACCGATAATTACAGCGCAGTCGCAAGTGAAACCATAACTGTGACCGTCACCAACATCCCCTTAACAATCACCTCGCGTTCACCGGTCAGCGATCCCATGACCACCCTGGGTGCAGGTCAGAGTTTCAGCGTGACCCTGAACCGGACTGTGAACGTGACCTGGTACATCAACGGCACATCTGTCCAGACAAACACCAGCATTACCTCTGCAAGTTATACCAATCTCATAGCTGGCACAGGAATATACAACGTAACAGTACTCATCCGGGATGCCTACGACACTACCTCCACTATGTGGAACTGGACAGTAACTGCAGTCCCGACTTACATGCCTCCCTCGCCCATAAATATCGCCTCAACTACAGGAATTTTCTACGTAAACACCACCTGGCAGGCAGGGTCATCAGGCAACGCTACGGACAGCTATAACGTAACCGTCAACGGATCATGGACAAACGGGACTGTGAATACATATGCGAACAGCACATTATCCGCCCATTCATGGCAGAACGTGAGTGTATATTCATGGAACAGTTCAGGAGGCACAGGAACCCTGAACACCACTCCAGCCATGCGCAATACCCGGATCCCCAACAACATACCTGTTCAGCAACCTATCGGCAGCAAGAACGTGAATGAGAACCAGACCTTAAGCTTTACCATAAGCACCACGGATGCAGACGGAGACACAATCACCTACGGCACCAATGCAACAAAAGGTTCACTAAATACCGGAACAGGCGTATTTAATTGGACACCCACATTTGGGGAATCAGGCAGTTACGTCTGGTCCTTCAATTCCACCGATAATTACAGTGCAGTCGCAAGTGAAACCATAACTGTGACCGTCACCAACATCCCCTTAACGATCACTTCGCGTTCACCAGTCAGCGATCCCACGACCACCCTGGGTGCAGGTCAGAGTTTCAGCGTGACCCTGAACCGGACTGTGAACGTGACCTGGTACATCAACGGCACATCTGTCCAGACAAATACCAGCATTACCTCTGCAAGTTATACCAACCTTACAGCAGGCGTAGGTGTGCATAACATAACAGCAATCGTATCCGATGCTTTTGATATCGTCTCAACCAAGTGGAACTGGACAGTCATTGCAGTCCAGAGTTACATGCCTCCTTCGCCCGTAAATATTGCTTCAACTACAGGTAATTTCTACGTAAACACCACCTGGCAGGCAGGTCCGGGAAACGTCACCACAAGTTATCACGTGAGCGTGAACGGAGCATGGACAAACGGAAGTACAAACACGTTTGCAAACAGCACGTTATCAGCCCATGCATGGCAGAACGTGAGCGTGTATGCATTCAACAGTTCAGGCACAGGAACCCTGAACACAACACCAGCCATGCGCAATACCCGGATCCCCAACAACATACCTGTTCAGCAACCAATAGGCAGCAAGAACGTGAACGAGAACCAGGCCTTAAGCTTCACAATAAGCACCACGGATGCAGATGGAGACATCATCACCTACGGCACCAATGCTACAAAAGGTTCACTAAATACCGCAACAGGCACATTCACTTGGACGCCCTCATTCGGAGATGCTGGTGTTTATTTCTGGTACTTCAATTCAAGCGATGGTTACGGCAAAGCAGCGACTGAAACAATAACCGTGACCGTAACCAATATCCCATTAACAATAACCTCACGTTCACCCCTTACAGACCCGATTACCATTCAAGATACGGCTGTAACCTTCACCGTAAACCTGAATATGAATGCAAATGTGACATGGTACTTCAATGGCACATCGGTTCAGGCAAACAACAGCGTAACCTCAGCGAGCTATACCAACTTTATAGCAGGCGCAGGTGTGCATAACATAACAGCAATAATATCCGATGCCTTTGATACCGTCTCAACCATGTGGAACTGGACAGTTACAGAAAAAGCTCCGGATATAACTCCACCCCTTTTGATAGTAGAACAGCCTATGAATGGTCAGTCTTTTGTTGTTAACACGACCACCGTGAGCGGAACGGCATCTGACGCCTCAGGTATTGTAAACGTCACCGTAAATGGCATACTTGCAAACGGTACAACAGAATGGAGTAAAATCATAACTCTGACACCTGGCACGAACAACATAACAGTTGTTGCATCAGATAATGCAGGTAACACAGCCAGCATAACAATAACAGTCACATATACACCTCCTGCAGTTATTGATATCACAGCGCCATTATTGATAGTGAGCCAGCCAATAAATAACCAGAATTTCGCCATTAATTCAACCACATTGAGCGGTATTGCCACGGATGCCAGCGGAATATATTCAGTAACCATAAACGGTAACCCGGTTGCATTCAGCTCAACAGGCAGCTTCAATACAATAGTGTCCTTGACAAATGGCACTAACATAATTACGATAGCTGCAACAGACGCAAGCCCAAACGCCAACACAGCAACAAATACAATAACAGTTACATATACGCCTCCTGAAGTTGCTGATACCACTGCGCCAATATTGATAGTGAACCAGCCAATAAATAACCAGAATTTCAGTACTAATTCAATCATAGTTAGCGGTTTTGCAGCTGATGCCAGCGAAATATATTCTGTAACAGTAAATGGAGTGCCCGCAACGATCATTGGTAATTCATTTTCATTCGGTTTGAAGTTAAATGCAGGCACGAATTTTATTGAAATAGAAGCTATAGATAGCAGCAGCAACCATAATCGAGTCACTGTTAATAGAACTGTTATTTATTCACCGCCAGTCGTTTTAGATACAACGCCGCCAGAACTGTTTGTAAACCAGCCTGTGAGCGGTCAGAATTTTATCACTAATTCTATTACAGTTAGCGGCACAGCATCACAGAACAATAGAATGAGCGGTACAGCTTTAGACAGCATCGGAATAGAGTCAGTTTCTGTAAATGGCGCTATTATCGCGCTAAGTGCGGGTCCATTTAGCACAAATGTATATCTTACACCTGGTACAAACACCATATCAGTACTTGCAACAGATAACGCAGGCAACGCAGCTTCAGTAACCAGAACAGTTACCTACACGCCTCCTGTCGTTGCTGATACAACGCCACCGTTGCTGAATGTTTACCAGCCAGCAAACGGCCAGAATTTCATCACTGATTCGATTACGGTGAGTGGCACTGCATACGATGACAGTGGTGTTTATTCGGTTTACATAAACGGCTATGCTGTTCTAGTAAGCTCTACAGGTAGCTTCAGTAGCACAGTTTACCTGTTTAATGGCATCAACAATATCACAGTTTCTGCAACGGATGCCAGCACGAATGCCAACATGGCAACATTAACAAGAACCATAACCTATACGCCTCCTCCAGTTGCTGATACTACACCACCATTACTCATCCTGGATCAGCGAAATGATCAGATACTAGAAACCAGTGCTATTACTGTCAGTGGAAAAGCAATTGATGATAGTGGTATCCGTTCGGTCACAGTAAACGGAGTACCAGTATACCTGACACTGGATGGCAGGTTTGGCGTTTCAGTTGATTTGAACCCTGGATCAAACACTATTATAGTTCAAGCGATTGACTCTTCCAGTAATCTGAATACGAATATAACAACATTAACTGTAACTCGAATAATACCAGCTGACATCGAGCCACCTGCGCTGATCGTTACATTCCCAACTGAGGGACTTGTTATTGGGTCTGTGAGCAATACAATAGAACTATCTGGCTCTGTTTCAGATAATACAGGAATTGACTCGGTGACGGTTAATGGCATTCCAGCCGCACTTGTTGATGAATCGTTCAATGCGCTCCTACCCTTAACCACAGGTCCCAACATCATCACGATAATTGTTACAGATAACAGCACAAGACACAATTCTAAAACAATTACACGAAATATAACCTATTTTGTGCCTATTGCATCACCTGGCCCTGAATCAAATATCGCTCTATTTTCCACTCCGCCAGTGTTGGTAGCAGATGGCAGGCATATGGCAAACATCATAGCTCATGTAACTGATTCCAATGGAATTGATGTGGTTGATGGCAGAGATGTAACATTTGTTACCACAAATGGTATATTTTATCCAAGTAAAGCTGAGGTTGGCATACTTCCGGGTAATACTGAGCTCACAGCCAAGACCAGAAACGGCAGTGCTAAGATTGTCTTAGTTTCTTCTACAACACCGGGAGTTGCACTGGTTAGCGCACATGCAAACATTGTATCTGCTTCTCTGGATGTCGCATTTATGGCATCTTCCAGGTTGAAAAGCAAAATAGGCGATACAACTCTCCTATTAGTGCATTCACCTGTCATTGTAGCATACAACAGCAGCATTGAATTAAACGGCAGGGTCGGGAGCATAAGAACATCGACAGAACTATCGATGGGAATGGTAAATGGTACATTCGTCAGTTATAGCATTGGAACTGCTACAATCGATGCCATCATTACCAACCCGGTTGTCAATGGCGATCAGACGTTATTTACAATTGAGAGCTTGCTCTTAAACAATTCTCCTATTTCTTCCAATCTTACAGGTGGCGCTGTAAAAAGCGATGTTGATGTTGGAATCAATACGGCATCGACCTTGAACGGCATGAAGTTTGAGATGTCGCTTCATAAAGATATTGCAGATGAACTCAAGGCAAGAGGCGGCACGGAAGCAAATCTAAATTCAGTTATTATGAATATTGAATCTGCTCTGGGTATAAAGGATGTTTCGAATAACATCGCATTTATTACAGCGGCTAAGCTTGATGGTGCAAACGCACAGGACATACTCGAAGTGCCGATATCCATGACTGTGAGTGGGGATTGGTATAATAACAGGGCTGCATCTCAAATTAATAATGTAGTTTTAGTTGAGATTTATACCAATGGTTCCATCGGACAAATCCAGCCACCTGAGAAATATACTTACGATTCCGTGAACGATAGATATACGTTTGTTTTCAGGATGAAGGGTGTTTCGATCTTCGCACTTATAGGAACCAAAATTGTGCCTCCCACACCTACTCTGCCTCCAACTTCCACACCCCCTCTGCCCTCTCTGCCCCCTTCAGGAGGAGGGGGTGGTGGCATAATTTCCCCGGAACCATTTAGTAACATAGAGTCATTTGAAATTATGGACGAATATTTGGCGGCAAATGTCCCGGCATCTTATATATTTACTTCGCCATATCTTGAAATTTCTGAAGTATTAATAACCCCGTCAGATAATTTTGGAACTACAAGCGTAAGAGTAGAATTGCTCAAAGACGTATCACAAATACCAGGAGTAACACTGCCTTTGGGGATTGTTTATAAATATTATAACATTTGGGTAGGCGCGAAACAACTCGAAAGTGGAGAAGGCATTGTTGATGCGTTCATAGGATTTAAAGTCGATAAAAGTTGGCTTGCTGAGAATAACCTTGAGGAGGGAAGTGTAAGTCTTCTTGGATGGGATGGAAGCACGTGGATTACACTGGAAACCGCACCAAAGAGCCTTGATGAACAATTCGTATATTATGTAGCAAAGACCAACGCATTCTTACCTTTTGCTATAGTTGCCAATTCCCCTTATCCATCTGCTACCGTTAAAGCAGGCAAAACCCCGGCATCAATAAATATGCCCCTGCCAAAGATAATAGAATCGAAATTCTTTATGTGGTTATATATTATAATTGGTTTAATACTCATTAGTTTTGTCGTTTATAGGGTAAGGAAAATCAAGAAATCTAAAACAGTACATGGAAAATCAACGCTACATGAAGAAGCTAAGATAATACCGGAAAAAGCCGATACCTGGTATAATAAGGGTTTTGACCTTTATGCACAAGGGAAATATGAAGAGGCAATAAAGGCTTATGATAAAGCAATTGATTTACTACATAAATCCGATAAAGGAAAAAAAGATTAGGGTAATAGCAAAACTCGTTAAAGGACGAAGACAGATCACAAATAATCAACAAATTTATATCTTAAGAGACTAATTATACTATGTTGAATGGAGGTTATTGGTAATGGAAAATTTTATCGAAAAAAATCTGATTAAACTTTTATCACAATGTATAAATTCTTCAGAAAGCGACCTAGCTCTTGACTCTCTAAAGGCAGCAAAGGCGCTTGTTTATTACAGTCCCCTGCCTGAATTAACCAATGCTCTTAACAACGCTTTACAGCATAAGAATAGAGATGTTGCATATCTTTCCCTGGATGTACTGAGACTTATGCACGAGACTGAAGGTAAAGCAAAGCCTCTCACTCCAGGTGAATATAAAAAAATTCTAACGGATGCAGCAATCCCATTTCTGGTTACCTGCTTCAGGTCTGGTTCTGACGAGATAGTGCAAAATTCAATGAATGCAGCGAATGTGTTATCGGAGGACGTGCAAATCAAGGAGATTCTATTTAATCCTATAGAAAAGATGATGTTACACAAGAATAAGCAGATCGCCTATCTTGCACTGGATATTATAAGAGGTATGGATATTGGAAAAGAGATTCATGTTTTTGAGTAAGTATGATCTTCAATGGAAAATCTTTTCAGTCTGCAGCCAATAAGAATATTTATCCGTTTCTTAATAACTTGCTACAGTCAGAGGATGAGACCGAAATTCACGAAGCTTTGAACAACATTCAGATTCTTGTAGATTCGGGGGTAGAAATTAAAAATTTTAATGGGTTGCAAAAGATCTTATATCATAAAAATATCACTCTTGCCCATAAATCGTTTGATATTCTCAGGAAAATATCTCACAGGGAAAAAAATGTTGAAGTAAAAACGCAGGTATGGGAATCCATGTATCCTTTTTTTTGCGATCGGGCATTATCCACTTCAAGTGTTGCAATAGAGTCTTTAAAATCTATTGAAGTTTTAATCGATTATGATATTGTGGGAAATTATAAGACTTTACAAAAAGCCTTGTTGCATAAAAATGAGAACGTAGCACAATTAACCCTGGACGTTCTAAGGAGAATAAAGGGAGTGACCAACGGACCAGGAATAGAAAAAGTCGAACCGATCAGTGTTGAGAGCACAACGTGCAAGGTTGAGAAAGCGCCACAGAAAGTGTATCATATGATTAAAGAACAACTATTAGAGGAGCCTATGCAAAGGCGAGAGGAACTCCAGGGTCGGATTATTGATGTTCTTAAGACAAACCCCTCATATGTAGAAGATCTTAAAAAGATCAAATCCAAGTATAGGATGTAAACTGAAGATGTCTATTAGAAACTGGCTTAATTCTTTGTTGAAAAAATCCCATTCTGCAGTTCCTGAAAATCAATCAGATAAAGATATTTTAAATAAAACTAAAAGCGAACTTGAAGAAAAGCAGAAAACTATTTTAGAATTACAAAAATTGATTGAGAAGCAACAGGAGATTATCAAGGAACAGATGGACCACTTCGAAGTGGCATACATTCCAGACAAGCAACAGGAGATAATTAAAACCCAGAAGGAACACTCCGAAGTGACATACTTTCCAGACAAGCAACAAGAAGAAATTATAGGGGGATTGAAGAAAGAGGTCGATAGGTATCAGGAGATAGTAAGGACATATGAGGAATCAGCAAATAAACTGAATGCGCAGCTTGAGGATGTTAGACTTATGTACCAGAAAGAAAAAGTAATGGCTCAGGAAGCTGCCACTCAACTTGATAAAGAGCGGGAGAAGGTCTCAAATCTTGAAAAGGAATTCAATAAAGGACAGGAGATTTCTAAAGAACTCAGGGAAGAAATTGAAAAGAAAACCTCTCTTATCGGCGAGTTTGAGATGTCTGTAAAAACTTTAAGGAATAACTTTGAAGAAATCAGCAACAGGTACCATGAAGCGAGTGAAAAATATGAAATGGAAAAGGAGAATGCTATTCGCCTTGAGATGTTGATTTTAGATCTGGATAAGGAATTAGGGTTAATGGATATTGCTGAGAAAATTAAGCCAAAAGAGGAAGAAACGATCGGGATTATGATTAAAAACTCAAGGTAAGGAGGAAACGTGATAAAAATACTTGTGGTAGAGGATAATCCCCTCAACATGGAGTTTTTGATTGAGATACTCAAGTCGCAGGGCTTTGATGTTGATGGTGCAAATGATGGGGATGAGGCAATACGGAAAGCACAGAAGGAAGTTTATTATTTAATAATCATGGACATAGCCTTACCAGGCAAAGATGGCGTAGAGACTATGAAAATAATTAAAAACTTGCCTGGGTATAAATCCGTGCCTGTGGTAGCCCTGACTGCTTTTGCCATGGCAGGCGATAGGGAAAGATTTCTCAAGGCAGGGTTTGATGAATATTCTTCAAAACCTATAGACGTCACTGAGCTTATGAAAATATTAGAAAAATATAGGGGAAGCAGAGTATGACAAAATCTAAGCGTTCATTCACGCAAGTACTCTTGGATACGGCCTTCGTCAGGCTTGTCATTCTCATAATTCTAACGATATTTGGCGCTGAAATACTTATTATGGCGTTGACATATTTTCGCTCATCCTTCCCTATATGGCTTGACAATTTAATCTTCAATCCAATTTTCCTGGTTTTTCTACTCTCCCCATTTACAGACTCTGAAAGCGAATTATCATTTGTTATATTCAATCCTACACTGTTTGCCATCTTTCTGCTGCCAGTCGCTTACATATTTGTATTCCGCCCATGGGTTGAACGAGAAGCCAGGCGCAAAAAAGAGGAAGATATGCGTATTGAAAAAGAACGCATCGAGTATGCACGCAAAATCAAGAACCAGTCTATAGCCAATGTGAGCCACGAGCTGCGCACTCATTTGAATTCAATCATGGGTTTTTCAGAACTTTTGAAACAGAAGATGACTGGTGAATTGAATGCGAAACAGAGCACGTATGTTGGCAATATTTACTCAAGCGCAAACATGTTGCTTGCTATCATCAGCGATCTCCTTGACCTTTCCAAGATAGAAACGGGGAAGGTAGAAATGGTCGTTGAGAAAATATCCGTACCGGAAACCATAAATGAAAAAATCGACCTCATACAAGAAAAGGCTGCAAAGAAAAATATCCTCATCAAAAAAGAATTTGACCCTGCTTTGGAGTATATTGAAGCAGACAAACAAATTTTCAGGCAAATTTTTTTCAACCTTCTTGATAATGCGGTGAAATTCAGCAAAGATACGGGAGGAATTGTAACAATAACGACTAAAAAGGAGGATGATTTTGCGAAGATTTCTGTCCGGGATACTGGCGTAGGCATAAGGGAAGAAGATATGAACAAACTATTTTCAGAATTCCTGCATATCGAATCCGGATTGATCAGAAAACCCGACGGAACGGGACTTGGCCTTGCCATTTCCAAGAATCTGGTTGAGATGTGCAAAGGTAAGATATGGGCACAGAGTGAGTATGGCGAAGGCAGTACTTTTACCTTTTTGATACCACTGAAATTCGAAAAGAATGCATAAAACCCCACAGGCTTTTTCGCCATTAAATAAGGGAAGCATGATGAAAAAGTTGTATGTTTTGTTGGTTCTAACTGCGATAATAGCGTTTGCCGGATGCGTTGAATCGGCGGACATTAATAACCAGGAAAAACAGGCAGACATCAACAAAAGCCAGGGAATATTGGACAATGCAAACAGGCTGTATGGGGATTATGAGTGGAAATTAGACCTGGTAGCAGAAATTCAACAGCGGACGGATGCGCAAGGGTCAGAGGCGACAACAGGGATGTACATAGAATGGAAGCGCAGGAACAACGAAAGCATAGAGGCAGGGGAGAGGCTTGCAACATATATAATTGAGCACAGGGATGTATTAAGCCAATACTGGACTTCTGATATACTCGTTTTAATTGCAAAAAACAAGGTTACTTTTGAAAGGGACAACCAGGGGATAGAACAAAAGATATATTCGCTCGAACAGCCGCAAAAACGGTATGGGTGGAAAATTGATTATTACGGCAGAGAGGGAAGCAGGGATTTAGGGGCATTAACCTTTGTCAACAAGGGCAAGAACCTGTCAAACGTGATATTCAGGTTTGCGTTTTATAAATCAAACGGTGATATATACCAAGAAGTTTCTATTCCCATCGGGGATGTTGCTTCTGGCCAGACGGTTCGCAAGAAAGTTTCCCTGCCGGGTCGATACATAGGAGAAGAAACATGGAGCCAGGAAAAAGTTTTACTTTATATAAATGAGACTCTTAAAGAAATCATGGTCTATGAAAATGATGAATGGATAGAAGAACAAGTAAATACGACCGTTTAACTGGATTACTGGGAGGGAGTGTAACCTTTATTTTTCTTCTTCATGCCTAAAGCCCGGATGGATTAATTCTCTGGCTTTATCATAAGCTTTTATTGCCTCATCATATTTTCCTTGTGCATAAAGGTCAAAACCTCTGTTATACCAGGCATCGGCATCCTTTGGCATTACCTCCATAGCTTTTTCATGTACCGCTATAGATTCTTCATGGGTTGTTATAGATTTTTTGTATTTCCTTAATCCATAAAGGATAAGACCAATTAGTATGAATACAATTAAAATATATACCCACTTAAGGAATTTCGATTCAATTATGATTTGAGGGGTTGGTACCGGGATTTTCTGCGCAGATCCAGGCTGTATTTCAAGTTCCTGACTCTTCGTGATTATCTGTTTGCCTTTGGAGTCGAGTTCATAATATTGCGCAGTCGCAGCAGGCAGTATGATTGTCTCTCTAGAATCCATTCTAAGGGTGTAATTGAGGAACACTTTCGTATCTGCCTCTACAACCCCATCATATCTTGTGTTGCCGCCGACCAGGGTCGTTTTATCTGGCAATTTATCCATGATAACAACATTTGCAGGAGCGTTTCCGATATTTCCAGCGATTACCGTTACATTCACAGTATCACCATAACTGATTTGCGAAACATCTACCTGTTTATTGAGTACAACCTTTGGGCCGATCACTACAATCTTTGGCTGGTTTGATCGTATACTGTAAAATTCATTATTGGATGTGAACTCTGCAGTAGCCGCGGGCAATACTATGCCTTCTTTGCTGGGCTCTTGCGGTTTTACATAATATCGGTATTCCCTCTCCCCGCCGGCAGGAATATCGATCACCCATTGCAGTGATTGGTTGATGAGGAGGTTAAAACCATCCGGGAGGGAATCCGTAATATTCACGTTATTAAGATCGTATGCTCCGGTGTTTTTTACAGATAATGAAACGTCGGCATAATCTTTCAAATACATCATGTCAACTGTACTTTTGGTTATGGAGATACCCCCTTTCGTCTCGCCAACGAACATTGAGTTCAGAGAATCATATGTTTTGCCAAGCAGTTCTAACACCGTGTTAAGAGGTTCAAGTATGACTGGCGGTTGCGCAGGCTCAGGCGTTGGAATGGTTATTGTGACTTGAGGCGTCACAGCTGTGGAAGTTTTCGTTGCGGTAGGCGTTGGCGTGACCATTGTGACTTGAGGGGTCGAAGGCGCTGGGGTTTTCTGTGCAGATTTAAGCTGTATTTCAAGTTCCTGACTTTTCGTATTTATCTTTCTGCCTTTGGAGCCGAGTTCAAAATATTGCGCAGTTGCAGCAGGAAGTATGATTGTCTCTCTGGAATCTATTCTAAGAGTGTACTTAAAACTCACGTTCTTTGTTGCATCAATTAACCCTTCAAATATTGTATTGCCGCTGACCAGAGTCGTTTTATCCGGAAGTGTGTCCATAATAGACACCCTTGTAATAGTGCTTCCTGTATTTTCAGCATTTACCGTAACAGTCAGAGTATCACCAGTGTTGAATACGGAAACATCTGCCTGTTTCTTGAGCACAATCTTTGGTCCGTACACAATAATCTTCGGCTGCTTTGATCGTATGCTGTAATATTCATTATTGAATGTGAACTCTGCAGTAGCTGCGGGCATTACGATGCCTTCTTTGTTCGCCTCCTGTGGTCTTACAAGATAGTGTTCCGCCCACTCCCCGCCGGCAGGAATATCAACTATCCAGCGCAGCATTTGGTTGCTAAGGAGTTTAAAACCGTCCGGAAGAGAATCTGTAATATTCACATCTATGGCATCGTAGCGTCCATTGTTTTTAACATATAATGAAATGATAGTGTAGTCCTTCAAATACATCTTATTGACAGTGCTTTTCTGTATTGAGAGGCTGACAGGGATTTCGGCAGCTATCGATATACTCTTTAAGAACTTTGTTGAATATGATATATCCTTAACATCATATCCACTCACGTTTGCAGATATGCCCAGAATCTTATGTTCCGCCAGAATGGGCGCCTTGAATGTAATGGTCTCGGTTATCGTGTCTCCCAGTTTAATCTTATTATAATGATATTTTGAAGTTCCTCTCATTATCACAAGTCCTGACTCAATGACCATATCAACATTAACTGCATCAGCCGAGCCTGTATTTTCTAATTTTACAGTTGCGGTTATGTCTGTAGCATCTGAGGATACATATGCATCCTTGTCTGTCTGTATCGATACCTCAAGGTGGGGAGTGCCTCTTGGATCCAGTTCAATTATAGCCCACGGAGTATAACTTTCATAAAGCCATTCTCTCCCATTCTTATCGGGTAATTCTTTTGCTGTGACTTTCAATTCACCATCAGGTGTAATATATGACTCTCCCAATCGGAGAATATCGGTGCTTATAAAACTGCCATTTTTTGAGATGTTAAAACCAACAAATGGCTCAACGGGCTCTTCAGGTTCTGCTTTGTATTTCTGGGATTCCACCTGTGCCGGGAACATTTTGACTTCTACGGTGTATCCCCTGTATGTGAGCATCTCACCAATTTGTAGCTTTCCTGAGACTCCGGAAGTCCATTGCAGCACAGATGTGTCAAAAGCTTGAGGTAAACCGACCGCAAATAAAATCAAGGCTATTACAACTCCCAAAACAAGGCCTTTTTTCCCCTTGCTAATAAGGAAAATATTTTTTATTGACATTTTTATGCCTTAAAATTCTGATGCTCACCCTTTTCACAGATACAAAATTCTATAGACAGAAAACGGATTTTATTTCTCATCGTTTGCCTCAATGGACACATACATCCATAGCGGCTTCTTTTCGCTGCCTATATTGCGCCGTTTGATTTTTTTTGTCTCAAACAGGAGTTTTATGAGATTGTCTGCCGTTGACCTGCTGCAATTAAGACTATCTATTATTTCACGCAAAGATTTGTCACGGTCATGGAGCAGGGTTAAGACTTGCTCGGTTGTGAATTTCTTTTGATACTGATTCTGTAAGACCATATTATTATAACCCCTAAATTAATTAACGGCATTTGAATGTTTAAGCTTTACGCTCTAAAGTATGTAATGTAGTATGCAAAGTGAAAATTATTTCTATGAGCATTATACCTGAGCCTTTTATAGTTGCGTAATCATAATTGCGTAACTGAAATGGAATTAAAAAGAAAATCAATACTCTGCGCCGGATGCGCGGTCGTAATGGCATCTGGTTTGAGCATTCTTTTTATTCTTCTGACGGCGCCCCAAGTATCTTATTTTTCTATTTCCGTCCAAAAGATCATTCTGGTTTCTATTCTTCTTCTCTCATTACTTTCAATACCTTTGTTCATCGGAAAATTGAACCGGCTACCCGATGAAACAAAAGTGCTGGGATGGACTTTTATCGGGTTGGGGGCTGAATTAATCATATTTCCTTTAATGCTATTTATATTTGTAATGAATTTTTCTTCTGTTATCGGTCTTATTGTCGGCGGGTCGATCCTTGCACTTTCATTTATATTCGGATTACCTGCAGGTCTGATAAGCATTGTATTGGGGATCACATTGATAAAGAGAAAATAGCAATGTAGGGATAATATGACAGAAGATGATGAACTTGCAAATATAAAAAAGAAGAAGCTCGAAGAATTGATGAAGCGACAGCAGGATATCCTGACGCCAAAGCCCAAGACCGTGATAGAGGTTTTTACATCTCCAACATGCCCGCACTGTCCGATGGCGCTTACGATGGCGCGCGAACTCGCCGCCCAGATGCCGGGATTGCATGTCTTTGAAATATCAACAGCCACACCGCAGGGTTTTGCAAAAGCTGCGCTTTATGGTGTAAAAGCTGTTCCTATGGTATTCATTAACCGAAAAAAAGCGTTTACGGGCGCGCCACCATCTATCGAAGCTTTGAGACAAGCTGTGAAAGCGACCTAGAATGAACTCCGTTGTTTGATAATGAGCAGTCAAAAATAATTCACCATAAGTCGGCTATGAACCCAGTTTCATAAATGAACCTGAAAAACAACGAACTAATTCGAACTGAAACGAACTCCGGTGGCGTGATTTCGTATGGAGTTCGTACGAGTTAGTTGTTAATTTATCTCAAAAGGGATCGTCTCAAAATTACCATTCTTTAGGTTCTTAAACTCAACTCCATCTTCAACCCCTGAAATCTCAACGCCATCAAACTCGCCTGCCCCGCATAATATATCCTGTTCGGGGTGGGTTCCAGGCTTAATGGTACAGCTAAGGCGTATTCTGTCCCCGGCTGACACAACGATTTTCAGGCGTTTTGATGCTGGATGCTTCTTCGGGAGAGCAATAAAGGGTGAGCCTACAACACGTATCATATACAAAACGCATTTTAAGCCATTTATTATGGTCTTATCGACCCCAAAACCTGAAGCGACCAGCAAATCTTCAGGCTCAAGAGCCAGGATTATTTCCTCGGTATCAGTTTCAAGGAAAAACTGTTTATTCTCTCCTATTTTAACAATACCAAGGGTACCTTCTTTTCCCCTGACAAGGAGCATTTCATCACTATTTAATTGGATCATTATTCGTTGTTAATAGGGGCAACTTTTTTTGACATGCAAGAAGGGCAGATCACTTTTTTACCTATGCCCTTGAACTCGTTTTTGCAATCATCGCATTTGTATAATATTGATTCAAATTGTGGGATTTCCATACTACCGAATGTATCACCTACACTGCACATGCTTTTCACCTCCGTGATAATTGTTCATGTTAAATCCTGTTCTTATATTAATCTTATGGAACGCATTTCTTAATAAATTGCTCGTAAACGGCTGAATCCACGGTTTTTCCTGCCCAGAACTTTATCAGTTCTCCTTTATTTATCACAGCCGTAAGAGGGAGTTTTTTTTCTTCCGCTTCTTCATGAAAGATTATCTGGTAAAGCGCACCTTCGGGCCTATCCTCAATGACCTCAAAAATCTCTATCTTATTTCCATATTTTTTTTCGATCGCGTGGATATTTGGTTCATTGCCTTCACATATCTTGCATTTATCTTCACGCATCCTGTCGCGCCTGATATTTATGAAAACCGGTTTTTCAATTTCAATAATGCGATCAATGACTTTCTGGATATGCATGTATTTTTCATCAACATACTGCTCAATGAAATCCTTGAATTCCGCTTCGGCATCCTCTGGAGTACAAGAGTTTTTTCTTGCAAGAACCTCAATAAATTTCTTTCTGAAACCGACTTTATGGTTTACAATAAGATCAATAAAATTCATAAGCGCATCTCCTTTCGTATCTGTTCAACATCCGCTCAAGGTCATCAAATTGATTGGTTACCATTCAAACCATTAATTTGTGCATTAGCGGATAAATTTTGTGATTATTGATTTGATGAAAAATAACACCCTTTTTATCTATAATTTCTTTTCGAGTATGAATATCCTGAAGCTTCACCCCCATTGGCAACTATGTATAGCCATTCGTAAACCGATTTTATCATCCCGAATTGCTGGAACCTGCGCATTGAGAATCCAACCTTCATTTGGCCATCAAGCATTACCCGCCCAAGTTTACGCATCCTCAGTGCGATCTCAACATCATCGCCTGCATCGATGCATCTGTACATGCCAGCATCAATGAACGCTTTTTTATCAAATGCTGTGTTGCATCCCAGCGTATAATACAGAGCCCCGGTATAGTACCCGATCCTTGAGAAGGTATTTCCACTCATAAGGTAGAGTTTGTTTTTTAATCCCCCTTCATTTGGATAAACAGTCCCATAAAGCTGGACAATATCATGAGACTCGAAATCATTCTTTATTGTCTCAATCCATTCGGGAGGGATAATGCAATCTGCATCAGTTGTAGCAACGATATCACCTTTTGCAAGTAATACTCCGTCATTCCTGGCACCACCGACCTTTTTGCTTGTCTGGGTAATAACTTCATCGGCATATTCTTGCGCCAGTTCACATGTGCGGTCCTTAGAATTTCCATCCACTACAATTATTTCGTATTCATCCCTGCTAATTGTCTGGTTACATAAGGATCGCAGGCAAGCTGTAATGTTAGATTCTTCATTGTATGTAGGAACAATTACCGATATCATGATTCTATCAATCTCCTGTAAAGATCACAATGCATATCTGCAACTTTTTTAATGTCATACTGCTCAGTGAAGTCACGCGAACTTAATGAATATTGTTTCAATTTTCCATCATCTGTAATCAGCTCCCCGGCCTCCTCTACATTATTAAAAAATTGCGCTGCGCCACCAAAAATCCCTGTGAAATCCGGTATATCACGGGCAACTACAGGCAGGCCACAGGAGAGCGCTTCTAAGATCACCAGCACAAACATCTCAGAATACGAGGGCATTAAAAACACATCTGCGCCACTATAAGCATCCGCTATGTCAGGGACAAATCCAGTGAATATTACGTTATTTGCGCATTTCTTTTTCATCCACTCTATCTTGAGGCGATCTTTTGAAAATGGCCCGGCAGGAAATCCTCCAACCCATATCCAGTATATTTCAGGATACATCTTTGCCAGTTCTAAAAAATCATATATTCCCTTTCGTGGTGTCTGTTGACCTACTGCGAGCACTACCTTTTCACTGTCTGATATTTTATACTGTTCCCTGAAGTTTTTCCGTTTGCCTTCATCTCTCTTGAAATAATTTCTATCCACCCCGTTTGGGATCGTTGTGGTAGGAACATCAGGGGCAATTTCCCGAACTTCGCTTCGACATCCATCTACCAGTGTTATTATATGATCAAATTTCCTGTAGCTGTACGGGTAATAACGAGTAATATATTTGCTAAATGCCAGCCCCCCTTCATTAAGGCGGGGAGTGACATGCGCAGTCAGTATCTTTATGCCTTGTGAATATCGCCTGCTCAGAAGTGACACAGGGCCGAATGTATGATAATGGACTATGTCAAAATCACGGCCTTTGGAGTTCCATGATACTTCCATATCCGGCATACTGGACAACTGCCTGTAAAGCGTTTTTGCTGCAGTTCCACAACCGAGATACTTTAAATTCAGAAAATCTTCTACAAAAATATTAACCCTCATTTATCATCCCTCACAAAATTCATAGCATTTCTGATACAGCCGTCCATATTAAGATATTCAAATTCCGAAAAACGCCCCACGATGCCTATGCCAAGTTTTGCGCAAAACTCTTTTACTATAGCGATATTTTTTTTATAATCGAGATCATAGATAACATATGCGTAAGTTTGCCGCTCCAGGGCAGTATATACTATGTCCTCCCTCTCCTTTACGATATTCATATTTTTAAGCGCTTTAATTACATGGTCAATAATCTTCTGATCAGGCATTTTGGATACATCATCCCCTTCATGATAAGTAATCTCTGCAAGTATTGACGAATGTCCTGTGGGCGCCACGTCCTGGCTGTAATTTGACGGAAATGAAACCCTGTTGAATAACCCCAGATCTTTATCAGGAACATACATCCACGAGATATTGGGAAGCTTTCCTCGCACCCCGATAAAAACACAGGCTATCGAGTTATATTTAAGTTCATCGCAGGATTTACGAACATCTTCCGGAACATTTTCAAGACTGTTCAAGAGCCTCTGTAAGGGAATCGTAGATATGCAGCGGTCTGCAATAATTATATTATCGCCATCACTTATTAAATACTTTTCTCCTTCTTTCTTGATTGAAGATACATCAAAGCCGGTGCGAATGCTTTTTTCAATAGGTGATGCTATCGATTTAACCAGCCCTTCAATCCCGCCATTTCGGGGGTAGCTGAAAACGGACTGGTGCGTATATCCTTCGGTTTCTATTCCGATAGCAGATTTTATGATATCCTCTACTGGCGGGCGGGGAATGCGCCCTTCTACCCAGTGCAATGACATCTGGTCAGTTGGAAATTTCCATATCTTTTCATTATATGGGATCAAGTACAAGTCAGCAATGCCTTTCCCAAAGGTATGGATTATCCACTCACGAAAATTTCCGGGTGGAGCAAGTTTTCCTTTTTCAACAGTGATCAGGTTTTTAATAAATTCATTGATACAGAAAAAGAGATCCTCTTTTGGAAGCTCGTTTAACCCATTTTCAAATGGATATTTGATATACTGTCCTTTATAGAAAATTTTTGTATTGCGAATATTTCGCTGGCTGTTCTCCTGGAGAATATTATTTATGAATGTGAGGACTTCCTTATCACGACTGAAAATAATATGTGAGCCTCCCCTATCAAAAGTGAACCCTGAATCAATCTTGGAGCGACATAATCCTCCATAATCCGGTTCCCGCTCAAGAACTGTCACCTCAACACCTTTTTGCGCAAGTAAGCGGGCAAGAGTGATACCAGTAAGACCACCGCCTAGTATTGCTGTTTTCACATCAAATAATTCGTTATCAATCCATATATTGTTTTCTATTTGACAATAGACACTTATTAAGAAACCTATAAACACATTCAGCCAAATCTAACCCTGATGATTTTCCAGATCCTTGACACCGATTACACATACAGCGATAAAAAGCCTGTTGTAAGACTCTACGGCAGGGATGGATCCGGCAACAGCGTCTGCTGCATGATTCCTGGTTTTGAACCTTATTTTTATGCAAAAGCTCCTCCTGAGATGGCAGGGATACTCCAGGAAAAGTTCAAAGAGCATATAAAAAAGATAGAACCTGTATCGCGTTTTGAACCCATCGGGTATTTTAAGAACAAGACCGGAATGCTAAAAATAACTCTTTTTGACCCAAAAGGTGTGCCAGTCATTCGCGATGAAGTAAGAAAAATGGTGGATGAAATATATGAAACCGATATCCTGTTCAGGAGCAGGTATATGGTGGATAACGGGCTTGGCGGAATGGGCTGGGCAAACGCTGAACCCGAAGGAAATCTAAACATCAATGAAGTCTTAAGCGCCGTCAAAATAATATCTAAGAAAGTCATGCCAGAGGACATCCTGAAAAACGCCCCACTGCGGCATCTTGCATTTGATATCGAATGCCTTCCTTTAAATGGCGCCATGCCTGTGCCTGAAACATCCCCAATAATCCTGCTTAGCCTGGCATTTGCGCCTGAATTCAAAGGAAAAAAAACCATTGTGCTTGTGGGTAAAAATACAGATATTGAAGGCGATGTTGAAAGCTGCGGCAGCGAAGAAGGGATGCTTCGCCGGTTTTTCGAAATAATTAAGGATTTTGACCCTGATATTCTTGTAGGATACAACTCTAATAGTTTTGATATTCCTTATATCGTTGACAGGGTAAATATTCTCAATAAGAAAGGGGCAAGGATAGACTCGATCGCTGGAAGGGATGGGAGGACCTTATATTACAGGAAGATCGGAAATGTTACACGGGTAAGCGTGATGGGACGCATAGCTGTGGATGTATTGCCGCTTCTTCGCAAGGAATTTTCGCTCAAGCAATATACGCTCAGGAATGCAGCAAAGGAATTACTTGGAACAGAGAAGCTTGATATACCCATCCTTGAGATGGAAGATTACTGGAAGGATAATGGCGAGAAGCTTTCAAAATTCATCGAATATGCAAGGCGCGACTCAGAACTTGCGCTTCTTTTTCTATTGAAGCTTCGGCTTATTGACAAATACATCGCTCTTGCAAGGGTGAGCGGAACGCTTCTTCAGGATATCCTTGACGGTGGGCAGACACAGATGGTGGAGAACCTGATCCTTCGCGAATACAAGAAACATGATCGTGTTCTGGCTGTAAGACCCACAGGAGAAGTTTCTGGTGAGAGATACGATGAAGGAGAGGAACTTGAAGGCGCAGAAGTGTTGCCCCCGAAGAAGGGACTTCTTGAAAATATAGTGATACTTGATTACAAATCGTTGTATCCGACCATAATGATGGCTCATAACCTTTGTTATACAACCGAAGTTGTAGGCGAAATGCCACAGGATGTTGTCAAAACGCCTAATGGCGGTTTTTTTGTTTCCCGCAATATTGTAAAAGGTATCGTTCCATCCATACTTGAAGAGCTCCTGGATCGCAGGCAGCAAACCCGTGCAAAAATGAAGACCGCAGACGAGGATGATAAACGCGTACTTGATGCCACGCAGCTTGCTCTTAAGATCCTTCTTAACAGTTTTTATGGCTATTCCGGATATACGAGAGCGCGACTCTACAGTCTGACACTTGCAGGCGCTGTCACAAGTTTCGGGCGGGAGAATATCCTGCACACGAAGGATTTGATAGAGAACGATATCATAGAAATTATCCTCAAAGATGCGGTCAGGACAGTTGATGGTATTGATGGAAAACACATTGGCCTGTCAGTGGTATATGGGGATACTGATAGTGTTTTCGTGCATCTCATTGGTAAGGAGATCAGTTTTGATGAGGCGCAACTTGTGGGAAAATCTATCGCAGATACCGTTACAGAATCTCTTGTTAAACCAATGGAACTTGTTTTTGACTCATTCGCAAAGCGCGCCATATTCCTGGCAAAAAAACGGTACGCTCTGCTTGTCCAGGAAAAAACTGCACAGGGAATAAAAGAAAAGATAAAAGTAAAGGGAATGGAGACAGTACGCCGCGACTGGTGCGAGATTACAACAAAAACCATTGAGAAAGTTCTTGAGCTTGTGTTAAAAGAAGCAAAAGTGGATGATGCAGTCCTTCTTGTCAAGAACACTATAAATGAAATAAAATCAATCGATGCAAACAGTGCATTTTTTGACAGCCTTATTTTGACACGACAATATACAAAAAGTGTTGGAAGTTATAAAAACAAGCAGCCCCATATAACGGTCATAGAAAAACTCCAGAAAAGAGGAATAATATCGAATGTTGGCGACAGGATACCTTTTGTGATCATCGCAGGTAATGCGATGTTCGTTGAACGTGCGGAGGATCCCGAATACGCCAAGAAGAAGAATTTGCCGATAGATGTTGATTATTATATTAATAAGCAGATATTGCCCCCGGTTGAACGAATATTATGTGATTTTGGAGTGACAAGGGAAATGTTAAGAGGGATGGGAGAAAGAAAAGTACAGGTTGAGACGAAACAGAAACAATTGTTCGAATTTTAGGAGACATAAAATTGAAGACCCATCCAAGATGCGCCCCCTGTTTATTGGCAAGAGTGCAGTTTGAAGGAGAACTTTCCACAAATGATCTGGCACTTCAGAAAAAAGTAATAATCGCAGGCATAGAAGTGCTTCGCAAATACATGGTTGATGGCGCGCCTGCAACTCATCTTTCAACTAAGATACACCGTGAAGCCTATAGGGTTCTTGGAGATATTGACCCTTATTTTGTGAAGAAAAAAGAGAGTAACCTTGTAGCATTGAAACTTCTGCCATTTGCAAGAGATTTTCTCCGGGAAAAAGATTCATTCAGGGGAGCGGTGCTTGCTGCAATAGTTGGAAATTCATTTGATTTCGGGGTTCTGGGTTTTGATGCTGATAAAGCCACAGCAAAGGACATGATGCAGAAGCAATTCGAGCATGGGCTTGATGTAGATGATTCTGACAAGATAAAAAAGATGCTTGACAACGTTGTTTATCTTGCGGATAATTGTGGAGAGATCGTATTTGACACTCTCCTTTTTGAGGAAATTAAAAAACTCGGGGGAAAAATCACTCTTGTGGTGAGGGGCGCTCCAATTCTTAATGATGTAACAATGACAGAATTAAAGGAACTCGGTATTGATAAAAAGGTTGACAGAGTGCTCACTACAGGTTCAAACGCTATTGGAGTATGCCTCAAAGAAGCGCCTCCAGAGCTTGTGGAAGCACTCATTAGTGCATCACTGATAATCAGCAAGGGCATGGCGAATTATGAGACCATGTCGGAATATGATTTTAAGCCTATAATATATCTTTTGAAGACAAAATGCGAAACAGTGGCAGAGTCGCTGGGGCTTGAGAAGAATATGAACGTGGCGAGGCTGGAGTTGTAAGTCAGGATTTACGCTTTGAAATATGCGGAAAGAATTTTTTCTGGTTAATCAGACATTATTTTATTTTTTACATTAAACAAAATAGTCTGTGGGGAAAAAATCCCCACATATTATATATTCTAAGATCCGTCCCAGTCACCGACCATTGGTAAGAAATCAGAACCACCAGGACCATACTGGGCGATTTCATCAGCAGGACCTGGCATGATACTGTTCTTCAGGAAGAAGTTGCCAGTGCTCATACAATAGACACCTATGGTATCTGTTCCGTCACCATTCCAGTCACCGACCATTGGTAAGAAGTCTGCTCCTCCGGGACCGTATTGGGCGATTTCGTCAGCAGGACCTGGCGTTATACTGTTCTTCAGGAAGAAGTTGCCAGTGCTTATCTGATAGACACCTATTGTATCTGTTCCATCGCCATTCCAGTCACCTACCATTGGCAAAAAGTCTGCTCCTCCGGGACCATATTGGGCGATTTCGTCAGCAGGACCTGGCGTTATACTGTTCTTCAGGAAGAAGTAGCCAGTGCTTATCTGATAGACACCTATTGTATCTGTTCCATTGCCATTCCAGTCACCTACCATTGGCAAAAAGTCTGCTCCTCCGGGACCGTATTGGGCGATTTCGTCAGCCGGCCCTAGCGTTATACTGTTCTTCAGGAAGAAGTAGCCAGTGCTTATCTGATAGACACCTATTGTATCTGTTCCATCGCCATTCCAGTCACCCACCATTGGTAAGAAATCAGTGCCACCAGGACCATACTGGGCGATTTCGTCTGCAGGACCTGGTGTAATACTGTTCTTCAGGAAGAAGTTGCCAATGCTGTTCTGATAAACACCTATGGTATCAGTGCCGTTAACTCCGCTACTGTTTTCATTTATGATATATTCAATTTTGGGGTAGAATCTCAGGGTATCGCTGTCTGCTACCTTGAATTTGATATTGCCTATTATGTTAACTTCTGTGTTCTTGGACAAGTTCACAGTGCTGTCTGAGGACAGTCTTATGTCGTTATCACTACTGGTTCTTATTTTGAACACACCATAGTCTTCACAGCACTTGATTTCTATAGCATTGTTTGCGTCTATCAGCCATGCATATTTGAACTGTACCATATCGGAATTTGTACTAGAGAATATCGTATCAACATATACTGTGAATAAAAGCGAGTCTGATTCACCGAGGATGGTTTTGGTCTTGGTGTAAACAGCCTTCTGTTTATCTACTATTGTAGAGCTGACTGGTGCCATATTGATGGCTTCATCAAGGACCGTTCCATCTTTTTTAAGGGTGAACCATACCTGTCTTGGTACTGTTTTTATATCTATGGCATTAACTGTTAGTTCATAGCCTGATCCAAGTGCCCAGGTTTCTCCAGTGGTCATTGTCTTCTTATCTTCTTTATCCATCTCAAGGGCAAGTTTTGCCTGTTTTGTGGCTCTGCCTCCTACAGCTACATATTTCTCGCCCAGCCATCCTACGAGCTGGTATACATCGCTATTTAAAACTTGTACATTCTCTTTTTCATGCATCTTAAATTCAACATCAACTTTCGTTGTATTGTACCAAAGATTCTCTTTATCGATTAATCTGCCAGAAGCATTCACTATACCGAGAGGTTCAGTTATTTCCAATGTCTCAGTCTGACTGTCTGTCTTTAAATCATAGTAGAATCCGGCAAAAGATTGAGCATTCCAATTTGCATAAGTTGTACCAGGAGAACTTACTACTGATCCTCTAACTTCATAGCTTCCTGCATCAGTATATGTTACAAAGGGATAGAACCTGAGCTGGTCACTATCTGCAGTTCTGAATTTCAAATTTCCCATAAGTGTTGTATCAGTGTTCTTGGACAAGCTTACAGCGCTGTCTGAAGAAAGTTTTAGGTCGGTATCACTAGCGCTTCTAACTTTGAACACACCATACACATCATCGCTCTTGATTTCTTTAGCGGTGCTGGCGTCGATCAGCCATGCGTATTTGAACTGGACCATATCGGAAGTTGCACCTGAGAAGATCGTATCCACATATACTGTGAATAAAAGCGAGCCTGATTCACCGAGGATGGTCATGGTCTTGGTGTAAACAGCTTTTTGTTTATCTGCTGTAGAACCGGTTGGCGCCTGAACGATGCCTTCATCAATTACCGCTCCGTCTTTCTTGATAGTGAACCATACCAGTCTTGGCATTGCTCTTGCATCTACGGCATTAATTGTCAGCTCATAGCCTGATCCAAGTGACCAGGTTTCTCCTGTAGTCATTGTCTTAGTCTCTTCTGTATCCATCTCAAGGGCAAGTTTTGCCAGCTTGTTGGCTTTTCCCCCTATAGCAACATATTTCTCGGCCTGCCATCCTACTAGCTGGTATGTGGCACCACCTAAGACAGTTACGCCCTCTTTATCGTTCATCTTATAATTAACCCCAACTTTCGTTGTATTGTACCAAAGATTCTCTTTAGAGATTGATCTGGTGATATTTAATTTACTGAGGGTCTCAGATATTTCCAATGTCTCTGTCTGCCTGTCATTCTTTAAATCATAATAAAATCCAGAAAATGATTGAGCGCTCCAATTTGCATAAATTGTACCGGGATCGCTTACTACATTGCCACGGAGTTCGACGATATATCTGGGACTGATCTCGATTGTTCTTGATGTAATGTTTATTAAACCATCCGCATCTGAAACTTTAAAAGTAATTGTATGGATACCTAGACTCAACGAAAAAAGAGATACTTTTGATTGATTTCCGATATAGCCATCAATACTCGATGTCCAGTCATATCTATATGGTGATGGGCTTCCGCTTGCAGAACCTGAAAGTGAGATCATTTCACCTTGAAGGAATGTTGAATTGTTTGATGGAGTAATTATTTCGATAAGTGGGGGAGAGATTTGAGAGGTTTTACTTGAGAAAGGATAAAATATTAAATCACTCCAATTTCCCCCAACTTTGAAACCCAGGTTTCCAAGAAGATTGATCTGAGAATTGGGGTACAAAGAAATGTCTTCATATTCATTAGTCAATACAATCATTGTATCAGTCAATATTATCACATTAAACATTCCTATTTCTTCTCCCCCTGAGATGTTAACAGGATCATCTGAGAGTAAGTAGACTTTGGAGAGAGAGATCTTTGAACCTGAGATGTCCACATAGGCTGAAAAGATAGGTACATCATTAACACCAGAAATTGACTTTGTAAAGAGCATAGTATGAGTACCAATATCAGCAGAAACTCCTGGACTGATAGTTGTGGAATATACAATATTTCCGTTCTTTTTCAGTACAAGGGATCCAGAGTTATCACTAATACCTGTCAACGTTAATTCATAATTGTTGCCAAGATTCCAGGTTTCTCCAACCGAAAGGGACATAGATCCGTTATCGATAAACCATCTTGAAATGTTGCTGGCGTTTGGTGAGCTAACAGTACCTGTAAGTTTATCAAGTGTATAAATAGGAGCAAATTTCTCTCCTTGCCATCCCATTATATAATATTCTCTTATTTCAGGATTACTTGTGGGCATTTTTACGGAGTGGGTGGAGTATATAATATCATCTTTACAAATTGCCCTATAATTTAGACATCCCCCTTTATCATCTATTATGAGTTCCTCTGTTGATGTATTCGTATCAATTTCATACCATAATCCCTGGAAGTTCAAAGCATTCCATGCATTTGTATTACTATATATTGGATGTGTTTTATCAAATACAGTTCCTCTGACTTCATATCTTCCTGGGTTAGTATCTACTGAATAGGGATAAAATCTCAGGGTATCGTTGTCTGCTACCTTAAATTTCAAATTATCAAATATGTTTGTCTCCGAGTTCCTGGACAAGTTTACTGCGCTGTCCGAGGACATTTTTATGTCGGTATCACTGGTGGTTCTTACTTTGAACACACCATACACATCATCGCTCTTGATTTCTTTAGCTGTGCTTGCGTCGATCAGCCATGCATATTTGAATTGTACCATATCGGAAGTTGTACCTGAGAAAATCGTATCCACATATACTGTGAATAAGAGTGAGTCTGATTCACCGAGGATGGTCATGGTCTTGGTGTAAACACCCTTCTGTTTTTCTACTATTGTAGAACCAGCTGGTGCCTGACCTATGCCTTCATCTACCACTGCGCCGTCTTTCTTGATGGTGAACCATACCTGTCTTGGCGTAGTTCTAAAATCTATGGCATTAACTTTCAGCTCATAGCCTGATCCAAGTGCCCAGGTTTCTCCAGTGGTCAATGTCTTCTTATCTTCTTTATCCATCTCAAGGGCAAGTTTTGCCAGTTTGTTGGCTTTGCCGTTTACAGCTACATATTTCTCGGCCTGCCATCCTACGAGCTGGAATACATCGCTATTTAAGACTTGTACATTCTCTTTTTCATACATCTTAAATTCAACATCAACTTTCGTTGTGTTGTACCAGAGATTCTCTTTGGAGATTGATCTTGAGTTAGTTGTATTAATTGTACTGAGTGTTTCAGTTATTGCCAATGTCTCGGTCTGTCTGCCATTGTTAAAATCATAGTAAAATCCGGGAAATGATTGAGCATCCCATGAAGCACTCAATAAAGGTGTATCTGGTTCATTCACTACATTGCCTCGGACTTCTACATTTGTGGCTTGAATCGTGCCACCCACACCGCCCGCCAGAAATAATGCCAGCATCGTTATTCCAACCGCTATCCTAAGGGCACGCCCACAATTAAATTCATTTGATACCATTTTACCACATATCCTATTTTTGACTACTATAGACAAATTTGTTTTTCAGCAATACGCCTATATGAAGTTATGGTATGATGAAGTGCTATAAATAATTTGTGAACCCCAAATCCCCATAAAAATGGCGCATTGGAAAGTATCCCTGCGCATCGGCATCATCCCTGCATTCGGTGTTTATCGCCGGGTGTGCCTGCTTATTTCATATCCGCATCATGAACCCACCACTCGCCTTCCACAGTGTGCTCTTTCTTCCATATCGGAACTTCAACTTTCAGGCGTTCGATAGCTTCCCTCAACACCGCAAATAGTTCTTCCCTGTGACCTGCGGCAACAGCGATATACACGATGTCCTCACCCGTCGCAATTATTCCTGTCCTGTGATGCATCAGCACATCGACAATACCATCTTTTTGCTTAAGATCTTTACATATTTCATCTATCTTTTTTTGCGCCAGTTCTCCGTGTGACTCAAATTCCAAGAACTCAGTTCTAGTATTTTCAGTAATTGCTCTGACTATTCCAGTAAAAGTCCCTATAGCTCCTGCTTTTTCAATATTATTTGAGCTTTTGAGTTTCGAAAGTAAAGAGTCCAGGGTATGATACTCAGGCTGCTTGAAGATGATTTCCAGAAGTTTTTCAATATCTGCACTTTCCGGGCTTTCCAATCTTATTACAATACATGGCGCTTCAACTTCGCCAAAGGCGATCTTAGGAAGTTTGCTGTCCTTGAAACCCTCGACTACCGCAAAATCCATCCCTGCATTTGCAAGTTCTTCAAGTCCATGATTAAGGTCATTATTTTGAGTGAATTTGACAAGTTCGTGCGGAGTTATCCCGATGACGACATTGGCGCCCGCGTTCGCATGTTTCCATGTATCAGTATCGTGCGTATTAATTGTATGTTCGTTCAGGTGTTTGATCGTCCCGACCGATCCATGGTTTTTTAAGGTGCGAACAAGCTTCTCCACTAAGGTGGTTTTGCCTGTTTTTTTATAACCAACGATTGAAATTATTTTCATGAACCTTAATAAATCTGTGGATTTCCTCTGAAATTTCATCCACAGATTGTGCAGCTTTTCGCAGATAGATAATTACATTGAAACGGGTGCAAATATCCCCAACGTATCAAGAGCATTTGCAAGCACTATGCGTGAGCAATCCACAAGAGCAAGGCGCGCCGCCCTGAACTCAGGTTCAGCGCTTATAACGGGCACGAACCTGTAGAACTGGTTGAATGCATCAGCAAGTTCCCTTGCATAAATGGCAAGGATATTTGGTTTAAGTTCGCGCGATGCGTTATCGATCACGCTTTCAAATACGGATATCTTTTTGATGAGTGCAATTTCCTGGGACTCAAGCAGAACATTGGGATCAAAATCTTCAAAGGATATTCCATCATCCTTTGCATTCTTTATGATGCTGCAAGCCCTTGCATGGGCATACTGGATAAAAGGCGCACCCTGTTTTTCAAAGTCAACTGCCTCTTTCCAGTCAAATGTTGTTGCTTTTTCAGGGGATATGCGGACAATATCATATCGCACCGCACCGATGCTCACAAATTTTGCAACATTTTTCTTGAACTCATCGTCTTTGTCAGGAAGTTTTTTATCCACTACCTCATAAGCTGCTTTTTCAACTTCATCTATAAGTTCATCGGCTGAAATAAAAACACCGCGCCGTGTACTCATTGAGCCTTCTGGTAGTGATACGAACTCAAAGATCACGATCTCAGGTTCCTTTGAACCAAGGATGCGAAGCACTGCCTTTAGCTGCGATGAGATGAGCTTATGATCCGCTCCCAGGATATCGATCATCCTGTCGCATTGAGTTGTTTTCCATTCATGGTAGGAGAGGTCGCGAGTTGTGTAAAGGGATGTGCCGTCTGAGCGCTGGATGACCAGTGATTTCTGGATCCCAATGTCTTTCAGGTCAACCATGAAAGCGCCGTCTTTTAGTTCAGTGCGATCAAGCGCTTTTACGCGATCCATTATCATATTCACTTCACCTGAGCGGACAAAGCGTGATTCCCATATGAATTTATCATGATGGATGTTCATGCGCGTCAGGGATTCTTTTATTCCTTCCATGCATGTGTCGATGGCCCCTTTGAATTTACCTTCAATTTCCGGGTCGCCGACCTCGTATTTTTTCATTATGGCATCAACTTCCGGTGAGTGCTCTTTTTCATCAACGAGCGTTTTATTGGCATTGATATAGACCTCTGCTATCGCGTGGTCTTTCTTCTTTGTCATATCGAACTTAAAATTCTCAAGACCCCAGACCACTACTGCGATCTGTCTTCCCATATCGTTTATGTAGTACTGGGTCTCGACATCATAACCGGCGCGCTTCAGTATCCGCGAAAGTGTATCGCCAATTACCGAGTTTCGTATATGACCGATATGCAGCGGACCGTCGGGATTTGCGGATGTGTGCTCAAGGATCACTTTTCCATTATTATTCAGATTCCCGAAATTCTCCCTGTCAAGAAGTACACGAAGGACAGTTTCATTGAGGAATGTCCGGCTCATAAAAAAATTAATATAAGGCCCGGACATTTGCGCCCTTACAACGTATGAATCAGCCCGCAGGCTGATGTTTGCATATATTTTTTCACTTATTGTTTTCGGGCTTTGTTTATATTTAGAGGCAAGCTTGAATCCCACGGAAGATGCAAGGTCTGCATGCGGTGATTCGGCCAGAGCAAGATCGTCTGTTTCGAATCCCGATTTTGCAATAGCATCCGATAATATTGATGAAACTTCATCTTTAAATTTAAGGAACATAAAATCGAAGTTTACACAACAGCTAAGTACATAATTATTTCTTAACAAAAAACCTCTTTGAAAAAGCCTTATATATGATAATAATTATAGTATGATGGGCAAATTGGGGTCATTAGTGCAGCATGCAATTTTCTTATTGTTATATGCTGTCATGGCGGCTCAACAATTATCTGGAGGAGTATTATGGTAAAGAAAAGTGAGGAGCATAAAGAAACAAACGAAGGAATGAAAAATATAATCAATACCTGGACCAGCGAGTCAAACGAATTTTTAAGGGTGTGGGGGGAATCAAACCTTAAACTCTATCAACCAATGATAGATTTCGTTGGAGATGAATCGCTCAGAATGACGGATATGTCCATGAATGCAACACCAAAAGAATATAAAGAATTGTATGACAACTGGATGAAAACATACAGGAATTCTTTTGGAAAAGTATATCCTGCGCCAATTTCTTCTCCAAAAGAAGCGCTTGAAGATCTTATAAAATGTGCAAATGACTCAAATAAAGTATATATGTCATGGGTAGAAGAATTTGAAGAAAATTCAAAAAGGACTTCCGATGTCCTCAATGATGGCATGGATCCTGCAAAATACAGGGATTGTTATCAAAGCTGGCTTAAGACCTATGAAAAAGTTTCCAATGATATGAACGACAATCCTGCGATCAGATACCAGAAAGAGATTTTCTCAAATTATACTGGCATTCCGGATTTTGGCTCAGGATCATTTTCAAAAATGGCAAAACAAATGCAGGAATTATATGTAAAACTGTATATTCCATCTGAAGATTCAATTGTGAAAATTTCCCAGGATCTTGCAAAGATTTCAAAAGGCGAGGCAAAACCTGAAACCTACAAGGAATTTTATGACCTGTGGATGAACACCTATAATGAAACCTTTTCAAAGATGTTCGATCCCCATACCATGAAACCCTCAAAAGAAATGCTGGATAGCCTTAAAGAGAGCATGGATATCAGCCTTAATATGGTCAAATCCTGGACTGAGGTGCTTGAAAAGATGTCGGAAAAAATGCATGACCAGTCAAAGTTCATGAATGATCCTGATGCTTTCAAGGAATTCTATAATCTATGGATCAAAATGTTTGAAAAATCTTCAGAAGGTATTTTTGAAAGCGTACCACTTGTCAGCCCGCTGAAAGAAATGATGGAGCCCATAAAGAGTGCGTGTAAGATTTACGTACAAACATCTATAAAGATGTCAAGAATGTGGATGGATTCGTTCACGCGCAAGGCACCAGTACAAAAATTATGACTGTGGGAAAATAACTGAATACTAGACGAGGGGGAATTATGGAGAAAGTATCATCAAGGTTCCTTTGATTTTTCTTCTCCTATTCTGTTAATTCAAACTTCCCCGGATCGATCCGTGTTTTTTCATCCGGGATCAGCCCGCAGCATGTCCCATAGAAATTTATCTCATACCCATTTTTCTTTGCAAATCCGATCGTTCCCATAGTCGGCGCCGCGATCCCTGAAACTCTGCAAAGAAGAGCTGTTTTTTCGATCCTGTCCCTGTCCTTCCCGCTTGAATGGGCGCATCCAAGTACGATAGGCGTTTTAGGGAACATTTCAATTGCTTTTTTGATGACAAATTCAAAATCCGAAGGTTGTGGCTTGATATGTTCCATAGGAGTACCTGCAACAGGCATCAATCCTGTTATTATGACAGTGGACGGCGCTATCGAGCGCATCATTTCAAGGGCACGCAATTCCCCGCCCAGTTTCCCGAAATGGATGCCAACGCACACATGGGGGAAGACCGAAAGTCCTGAATCCGAAATGGCGCGAAGGCTATCAATATATTCTTTTTCTGATACATGAAGTCCATAGACTTCTTTTACGGTATCCATATCTCCCATCACGTCAAATCCGATTCCGGAAAGTCCGGATTCTTTTAATAGCTTTGCTTCCTCAAGAGTGATAAAACCAGTATGCGCAATAAGGATCATGTCTGTTTTTTCCTTGAGCTTTTTTATCGCCGGGATTATGTTTCTTATGGGGACAATTCCGCGCTCATCACAGCCGCCGGTCAGGAGGATGCCCTTTGCGCCCCTTGCGTGTAGCGCCAGACCTATCTTTTCAAGCCCTATGCATGTGGTTGCAGGTATCAGGCGCTGCAGTAATTTGCCCTTGCAATGCTGGCACATGAGAGAGCATGAGTTTGCGGTTATAGAAATAGAAGGAAATGTATCTGCTGTGATGAAGAAATCTATTTTTTTTACTGGTTTATGGGGATTTTTTGGGGGTGTCATACAAATCATGGAAGAGGTTAGTTTATGCGCATGGTTGTTTGGGCATATGAAATAGTATTCATCAAAACGAATGGAACACGGATGACACGGATTGCGCGGATACGCGCGGATTTGGAGTTTCTGATCCAAATCTTTATTTCCTGGCATTCATAAATTTCACTCTTTTAAATTCTGGAATTTTACCAGAATTTAATGATGATTTTAAACATAAATAGGATATAATCGCCTTTTTTTATTTTGCCTACAAGACCATTAGCTTAAAAATCTAAATTCACCAACTTTGTCCATCTTTTATCGCTTTGTTTCACCTTACTTATTGTATTATTAAATCCATTAAGGGGGCTTATAAGTTTATAACTCGTATTGTAATCATACTCTTTTCTCCATTGAATCTCCCTTGTATAACAAAAAAAATCACCATTCTCTGGCTCGAATCTAGCAAGTTGTTTTTGATATTTATAGGGGCCAATAATTTCTGCAATTCCTAAAATAGAATCCCAACCATTAAATATAATTACAGTATCATTATTTTCAATTTCTTTGCTAAAAATGTTTAACTGGTTTTGCCAAAATTTAGATGTGCGGTTTTTCACCGAGTCTGATGCCTTTATCCAGTCATGTTCCCATACTTCACGATGACTTATTCCAATAATATTATGTTCTCGTGCATATTTCCAAAGTGGTTCTCTTTCTGCACCATTATAACTTAGGTGCATAATGTAAAAATGATTTTTTCCTTTCTGATTTAGCAATGATATTAATTTCATACTTATTCCTTTATTGGTGATAAGTTAAAACATGTTTAAATATCTTGTTATATTTAAGGCTTTGGGACAAAAATATTATGTTTGACCCAGCTTTAAAGAATCTTCGTCTTCAGGTGACAGGATTACATCCCTTACATAATATTCAGCATTGAATTCTTTAAGGAATTCTATTACCTTC